>Ga0209299_1000562_pt1 | contig 21064 bp, 34 predicted proteins | sample S_140806_MF_Meta_FD_187326 | JGI IMG/M metagenome (GOLD analysis project Ga0209299, IMG submission 187326) | Freshwater microbial communities from Lake Simoncouche, Canada to study carbon cycling - S_140806_MF_MetaG (SPAdes) (version 2) | ecosystem: Environmental > Aquatic > Freshwater > Lake ...
TCAAGACTGCCGCGCTTCTTAACAGCCCGCGTCGGTTCAGCTTCCTTACGAACCTTGGGTTCGTCCTCTTCCTCCACCGCCTCAACTACCGGCTGAGTCTTGCGCTTGGGCGGTGTGCCCTCAATCACAGGGGCGGGTAGTGCGGGGGCCACTTCAAGTTTGGCGGTGCTGAACGTCATCTTGATTGCGCGCACGGCATCAGGGGTCTGGCCTTGGCGCTTAATGATTTCGTACTGATCCTCATCCAGCCACGCAGCGGGACGGAACAGAAGCTTAGGCACCGCAGCCTTGGTATCAAACTTCATACGAGTAACCAGCATGTCCGGGTCCCAACCATGTGCATCCAGATACTGAGCGTAGGCACGCAGCGGGCGGGCATCGTTTTCTTCAGGGCCAAAGATGGACGTGGCGGGCAGCGTCATCTGCAGAACATCGCCTTCCATATCATTAGCCAGCACCACAGCAATACGCTGCGAGAAGCGACAGGCACGGCTCTCACCCTGACCGCTACCCTTGATGTTGTTAGGGCAGGTGGCGCAGTTGTCAGCTTGCGGTTCTTCAATAGAAACATCCGGCTTCTCACCATCAGCAGACCAGCAGCTCGGAGTCAACGACACCCCTTCCTCATAGCTCTTGCCATAGAACGAACGGCCAATCTTTGGTGCAGCGTTGACAATCACAACATCCAGATGGCGATCTTCGATAGCCCCGACTTCTTTGCTACCAGCAAACAACCGGAATACACCGCCCTTAATAGAGATACGCTTAACGGTCGAGCCACCACCACCTGCAAGAGAAGCAGCAAGCGATGAACGTTCGGCCCGTTTAGCAAATGCGGGGACAGCTGCCCCTTCAAACTTAATGACTTGAGTCATAGTCGTTCCTTAACGTGTGGGTTTGCGTACCGAAATGTCGTACTCCGAATCGGAGTTGAGTCCCGGCGGTACGAGTCCGGGATTCTCTTCAAGAAAACTTTCCATGTTCTTCTGGGCAATGCGCTTCTCTAGCAAATCCAACGCATCGTGTTCGATGATGAACTCTTTGAATGAACCCCAATCGTTGGTACTAAAGCGCGTCTTCTTAGAAAGAATAACTGTACCCGCATCAGTGCGTGCGGACGTGGTGCCCATAGAAAGCATGCGCTCTTTGATAGCAAACTTAACTTCGTCTTGCTGCGCTTTAAGCTCAGCAATCTTCTCATCATGTTCGCGTTGGATGTCCTGAATGTTTGTTCGCATCTTCAGGTAGACGCGGGCCAGTCTATCAAGGGGGATTTCAGAAATGTCGGTTGTCATTTTACTCTCCGTATTGTTATGTCAAAACTTTAACAGGTTCATTCTGGCTGTGCAAGTTCGTCCTCATATAGTTTGATGAGGCTTGTGTGTTCGTTCACTCGGTGTGCCAACTGCTTGAACATGCGCTTCTCTATCTCCGATCCCTGCAAGTGAATGACAGTTACTTTGTCTGATGTCTGACCCTGCCGGTCAGCCCGTGCGCAGCACTGGACGTATGTCTCCACGCTCATAACTGGACCCCAGAACACCACCGTATCAGCGGCGGTTAGTGTGACCCCATGCGCTGCTGCTTGAGGCTGGATAACCAGCACTCGGGGTGACGGAGTGGTCTGAAACTGGTTAAAAATTAATGTTCTCTTTGATGCTGATACATCACCGTGTATCGTGGCGCAGTCAATTCCATGCTTTCCTAGGAACTTACTTATAGTATCTATGCTATGTCGGAAGTTTGCGAACACTAAGATTTTTCTTTGCGTCTCTTCGAGTACTTCCATCAGAACATTGAGGCGAGGGGCACAATCAAACTCAACAACCTCACCGTCGTCTGTGTATGCAGCACCCGCCGAGATTTGCAGCAGCTTGTTTACGTTTACTGCGGCGTTGGCTGCAGTGATTACTTCCCCTGCTGCTTGAACCGTCATCCGTTCCTTCAACATCTTGTAGTACTTTGTCTGTTGTGTGGTCAGAGGTATCTCTCTGGTCTCTGTCATCACTGGGGGCAGGTCAAGACATTGCTGCTTGGTGTACCGGATGGCTGGTTGCAACGCTTCAAATACTCTGTCAGGTGCATCCGCTTTGGGAATCCATTTGAAGTGCGTCAACTTCCGCATGACCAAGTCTCGCCATGCTGTTTGAAATTTAGGTACACCGGATGGGTTGACCAGCTTAGCCAAACCATACGCATCAGTCGGGGACTGACTGGCGGGGGTACCCGTCATCATCCACAAGAAAGTCTTGGGAGAAATAAGTTTGGCTAGGGACTTCCATCGCTTAGTCGATGGGTTCTTGTAGGCGTTGGCTTCATCCACAATGATGAGATCAAAGCGACCATCCGCTTTAACTTCATCCGCAATCAGGTTGAGTCCATCGTAGTTGACAATGACAAACTCGTAGTCCTGCTGGACCATCTCTATCCGACGGGTAGCCTGCGCATGGTGCGCGACCACGGCAGTTCTGTGAATGATACTTCGGTGTAAGTCATTCATCCATGCGCTGTGCATAATTGACAGCGGGCACAGAATTAAACAGCGCTTAACTTCCCCCCGCTTCATCAAGTAATCAGCTGCCCATAGCGCGGCAAGTGTCTTGCCAGTACCGGGATCATTAAAACAAAAAGCTCTACGGTGCAGAGTAAGAAACGATGCCGTATCTATTTGGTGCTGAAACGGTTTGTACTTTCCCGGCCAACCATAGTGGCGGGTGATGGGGGATGGTACGTTCTTAACCCCTAGGTTCTTGAGTACCCGCGCTTCATCAAGACCCCAGTAGACGGCAACCTCATACGCCCCATCGTTCTCACTGATTACTTTACTCTTGGGAATTACGGCGTACTTCTCTGGCTTACGCGTGCGCAGTACTAACGCCCTGTCTTCAACTATTTGCATGCTCGTACCTCCGCACTCGGTACGCTTTTTGGTACGCGGTGCTTTGGGTTATGGACTTATTAGTGTTAGGCGGCAGATAGTCTACGGATTCAACGAACCCTTTGAACTGCAGCTTCATACAAACTATTGTGTTGAAGTAGTCTGTGTGTACATCTGCATCAAGAACCCACTCGTTACCATGCCTATTAATAAAGTAATCAATAAGTGTAGCTACTGGTATGGATTCAACGAGGTCCCAAGCTTCGCTGTTTGTTAATCCATTGGAGTCTACATCAGTGCCGGGGGTGGTGCTCACAGTTTGTGCAGGGACACCAGTTACATAGGGGAGACTGGCTGGGGTTCCATATTCCGGCAGCGTGTGCGTTTTCAATTCGACTAACTCGCTCTCTGTATTCCCACCATGCTTGGTCTTGTTCGTCATAGGTCATCTTCGCCTTTACCATATTGTTCTTAACAACAAACAACAGAGCAGAGTTCACCTGCCGGATATGGGGGAAGTGTGCAAATGTCATTAACGACATAAGCGTTAGCTGGTCTCGATCAGGGTACTTATCATTGCCTGTCTTGTAGTCAACAACCCACGCAGTCAAGTTGTCATCATCAACAATCAACAAGTCAGCAACCCCTCGAACCCATACATCCTTGCTGAACCAGTCACAAGGTTTAAGATCAACCGTCAATGCCATCTGATACTCAGCCAGCTTACGTCCCGGTTTGCGCATCAGTGCTTGAAGGGTGGGCGCCATGAACTTGAACTGTTCTGGCACCGGCTTACTATCTTTAACGTAAACCTCTGCCGCCTTGTGAAGTTCCTTCCCATATCTAATCTGTTCTGTTTCTTGAAACGGATACTTCTTAAGAACTTTGACGTTGTAGTAACGTCGGGCACATCCTTCGTAGTCTTTCAGTGAACTGTGCGACCACGTTATTGGTTTGGCATCCACGGGATATCCTCATCAAAATCAAAGATGTCCGTATCCTCTTTTGCATACCGCATGTCTTCGAGCTGTCGCCGAGCATGGGTTTTCTTTTGTTTAATTTTTGCTGATACTTCTGCGGTAACAAATGCGGGTTCAGTTTTTACTGGCTTTGGTTTGCGTTCTGTTTGTGGCATCACGGTCTCCAAAGTATTGAACCTGTTACCGCACTCCATACAAATGCGTCTACGGCGTAACGCTTTATCAATCAAACGCGAATCAACTACCCGCGTATCGCCGCCACAACTACATCTCATACACGCACTCCGCACTGCGTAAGGACAGAGGCAAGCTCTTCTGCCAGCGGACCTACAAGTTTCTCGTCCGCATACTGCGGGTGCTTAAGTTCCTTGAGGACAGCGTGCACAATCTCATGCAGCATAGTCCGTGAACGTTCGTCTTTACTGTACTTAAATCCTGCGCTGCTTTTCTTAGCGATGGTGATGGTCCTCGTTGTGAAGTTAACTTCACCCCGCTTGCACTCCAAAGACTCAACAACCTTCGTTGAGTACGTGACTTTCTTAATCTTAATTTTTATAGGAATGTTCACTTCGCATCTCCATATCGTTTTGCTGCACCAGTCTCGGCGTTTAACGGTATCCCCTGCATGTACGCAGGTTCAATCGTCATCTGCCTCAACACCCAAGGCTCTGCTTCCTTTACTTCCTCATCGGGAACCAGCGCCACCACTTCGTCATGCACAGTCAATACGCACGGATACTTAGTTTGTATCCGCAACATGCCGTCTGTCATGACGCAACGAGCTACTGACTGAACGATGTTTTCAGTCAGCTTCCCGCCATACAACTTAATCTTGTTCTGCCCATACACCCACTGGGAATTACCCTCTGGCGTAGTGACGTTAGTCAAAGCAGGATATCTCAAACTCAACCCACTTGGCAACACAATCTCACCCTTCTTAAACGTGAGGCACTTGTGTGTACGTTCTTTACCATCGTGCAGGCTGCGCTTGATTAGCCCGTTGCACATCTCCCAAAAAGAAACAACCTGACTAGACGCGGCTCGGTACTTGTCGATAATCTTTTTGGAACAAAGGGCGTGGACCAATAACTCTTTCTTACTACACGTATGCGGGATGTCTTCTAGCTTGGCAAGGTTCACGTCCCACTCAGTGAACGCAGTAAAATCTTCTGCAGTTACGCCAACTTGCTTAGCAAAGTTAAGGTCGTACCGTATGGGTGGCGCACCAAGAAACCCCGTCAACAACTGCCCCGCAAACGACGCCCACCCTAGCCCATACCCTGCGCCCAGCAACGCTGACTTCGCAGACTGTCTGAGTTCGGGGTGAGATTCTTTCGACAGATTAGGAATGCCAAACATCTGCGCACCAAACGCCGCGTAAGGATCATCACCTGACCTAAAGATATCTAGCATCTGTACATCATCCGCTAGGTATGACAGCACACGGGGTTCGATCTGGGCCAAGTCACAAACAACTAGTGTGTATCCTTCGGGGGACATGATGGCTCGGCGTAAGGCGCTGCCTCGCTTGAGGTTCTGGAGGTTGATGCCGCTGCCTCTTGATGCTGACCATCGTCCGGTGTGTGCTCCGTAATAGTTGAGTGGCACGGGCAACGAGCCTCGATGGGCGATGTCAATAAATCTTTGCGCACGTGTCCGCTCCAACGTACTCTTAACCATCAGCCGCGCTTCACATAGCGCAGCAATATCTTCGTTATCTGAATTGAGCAGAGCTTGGAAACCCGCATCGTTCTTGGCTAGCGCCAAGGTCTTGCCTTCTGGGTTCGGGGTTTTAACCGTGGGCTTCTTGTTCTTCAGCGGTGGTTCAACACCCATGCCCCGCAGTATCTCTGCGAACTTCGGGTTACTCGCCAAGTCTTTCTCGTCGATACTTAGTTTCTGTAGCAGACTTGTGCGCCGTGTTTCTTCTTCACGTATGGCATCAGCCAGCAGCACAGGGTCCAGCTCAAGCACCGGCAGCGTGTACATCTTGAGCGTGAGGTCTATCAACCTGAGTTCTTTCTTGGGGAACCCCGGCTCCATGCGCTTAAAGATTTCCTCACACAAGAAGGTATCATGCGCACAGTACGCGGCCAATTCCCGCGCCACTTCTTCGGGTAGATCAACTAACCCATCGGCGTTCATCAGCGCCTTGCCTTTATCAGGTAGCTCGAATCTCTGCGCCAGTGCAGCCAAGGAGTTGCCCTGCTCCATACCAAACAAAGCGCGGGCCATGCTGAGGGAATCAAAAATAAAACAGGGGGCGTGGCCGTAGTGCCACGACAGAATAGCTGCATCGAACTGAGCATTGTGCGCTAGCACAGCGGTGGCTTCCCAGTCTACGGAATTAAAGAAGGCAATTGCTTCCTCATGGGGATACCACACCGCAGCTTCTGCGCTGCCATAGTCTTTAACGCAGACGCCGTGCACCTTGAACCTGTCGGCCCTGATGTACTGCTCAGTAGTTAAGTTCTTTAAAGTAAATGTTTTGCTGTGAAAGTATGTTTCAAAATCAAGTACCAGTATCCTCTGGTAAGGGCGTGCCATCAAAGCTCTCCAGTATTTTTGTTACATCCTCGATGTTGTCTTCATTCACAACAATCGACACCCCGCCTGCTTGACGGATGGCTTCTATTTCTCTTAGCTGTAGTTCGGTTGGCTTGTTGTTGCCAGCCTTACATTCAATAGCAATGAACTGCCCACGATAGCACACCACTATATCAGGGATGCCCGCCCTACCATACCCATTCATCACGGGGAAAAAGTAATAGGCGCCTTTAGCTTTTACTAGGGTGACAACTTTCTTTTTTACTTTTGCTTCGGGGGTAAAGCTCATGATGCTATGATTTCTCCATGCGTGTAGGTATGCAGTAGTAGTTACCGGGGTTAATAATTTCCTGCATCTTGCGTTCGTCTTGGCACTCTTCCAAAGTTTCAAATACATCTACATACATCCAGTGCCCACTGCTAAACAACAATAGATTAAACCAGATGTACATGATGGCTCCTACTTTTTAACTAGAACTTCTAGTGCTTGGATGGTGGCCTCTAGCTTTGCGATGTACCGATCTTTCTCTTGCAGTTCCCCTTCATACTTCTCAAAGATACGGCTGCGTTGTTCATGCTCACGGTTCATCAACCGAATAAGTTCTTGGCTGATATCAAATTGGCGCTGCATAAAGTCGCTCATTGTATCCACTCCCATATCGTATAAAAAGTACCCAGTACTGGGATAGCTAAACCAATCACCATACCCAGCACACCCAACGCAAGCCATACATCAAACAAGATGTCTTTAAATTTCACGCGTCCTCCGGTTGTCCCATCTCTAGAATTTGTGACTTAGCAAGTTCAAGTGCCCAAAGAATTTCCGGACCCTTGGTAATGGTCGAGTGCAAAGACATCTCACCACCCTCATCAAAACAAATAATCACTACGTCGTCTGCTGTCTGTGCTTCAGCAAGGGCGTGCTCAACTCTGTTCATTTACATTTTTCTCCACGCACTGTTCCATGCGCCAAATCATTTCTTCTTTCATCCAGTCACATGCTGCTTCCCAAATTGCACTGGGTGTGGTCCGGCCTTCGGGCGTTGCATGTAACAACCACCACTCATCAAATGCCTTCCGGCGTTTCTCGTTCATCTTCTTCTCCGTCATCATATTTATCTTCAACACTGTTCTTTAAATCCTTCGCCGCTTCTTCACCAGCAAAGTAATCGAACACAACCCACAATGCTTCTTTAAGTTTCTCATTGTACTCACGGTCTTCTGTGTGCCAAAAGAAATCAGTGTAGGTATACACGATGTGGTCTTCCAATACCTGAACTAGAATGGCATCGACCTGCGCGTCTTCCATTTCAAAAGATACTTTCATCTTTATTCTCCTTGTTTGTTTCTTGCCAAGCTCTTGGCATAGCTTCACACAAGCCTCACGCTCCACTTCAACACAATCCATCACCAATTTCAGGACCCAAGGCGGCACTTCTCTGTGCCCTGCCATACGGATGATGTCATCGCGGTTCATTTCACTTCCCCTTCAAAGATTCATAAGCCATCTCGTCAGCTTTAATCTCCATGCCCTTTGCAACACCTTCCATATACGCTACACCCACCCGACCCCACAACTCTTCAATAATGTCGGCAGCGTGGGCGGTAAGGTCATCAGTGGTAATCGTATATGTGTTCTCCTTGTTCTCAACTTTACTCAAGGTTTGTTGATTCCTTAGCGTCGCACACAAGTCTTTAAGATACGCGCCCTCTTCCTCGGCGGGGACTTCTGTACCTACTTCCCAATCGTTCAAGCTCATCGCATCATCCTCGATTTTTCGTTCATCCAATAGCGAGGCCAAAGCATTACTTCTCTTTTAACCCCACCCAAAATTTGCAATTCAATTTCTTTTTTCTCTACCCCACCCGGCGCAACGAACACGCCTTTGACTACGTAGTGCGGTAAGAAAGGCATGCCTCTGAGTTCATACATGTACGCCTTATCTACAGTGGCAATAGCATTTAATGCAAGAGGTTTCTTGGTTCTTACTTCTCCCATTTAATAACTCTCCTGTTAGATGATGAAAGGCATTCACCTGTTGGGTAGTACAGCGTGCCAGTTACTACATCTGCATGCACTTCTTCCGATCCTGTCATGGTTCTAATCAGAACCGGTGTGACTTTGATTACCGTTTGTTCTTTACTTAAACCTGCACTGTACTTAGTTTCCACTAGCGCTCTGCGGGTATATACAACTAGCTTGCCTCTGCTATACCCGCCCTCATAAAAAGCATGCACATCTGCATCACGCAAACATCTGCCATCGTCCGCTAGTTGTTTGAAGAATAGAAGTTCTTTAGGTTTCTTTTTTGTTACGCTTTGCTTAGGCTGCACTCTTATCCTCCATATCATTTGCCCACGCCTTCAACATCCTAGCCTGAACAACTAGCTCGTTACACATGGGCTTGACTTCACTGTAGTTTTTGTGCAAGCAAGCATCGTGTAGTTCTGCCGCCAGCTTATCTACCTTCAGCAAGAACGGTGCGTAATCAAACAGTTGTTCATGAGCTTGGCTCATAGACTTCTCCTAAGTGTGGGTTGATTGAACATCCATTATGCAGGGGCCGAAGCCCCTCCGCTATTAGTTTTTTTTATACTAGTGGTCGCAAGATAAGCGTTTGTTCTGTGTACTTAAGCTCATCGTAGTCACGGGATACGTAGTACTTTCCTTTGTATTCCGTAGCAAACATAGGCAAAATTTCTTTCCTAGTTTTAGTCATGTACCCCGCACTGTCCATGATGTCATCGCGGATATCGGTGATGATGGGGTTGAGGTCTATGGAATTAATAAACGTGGCTTCACTTTGAATCCTGTGGGTTTGCCAGTACTCCATCTTTGCCCGCTTTCTTGCTTGGTTGTACAGCTTGTACGCTGCCATGCTCAGCATTCTTTCTAACGTTTCTTGCGGTACAAAGTCGTCGGGGTTTTCTGACTCTACAAATTTTCTAATATCTACTGCGACTGAGGCGACGCGATAATCAATGTACCGCCATGCACCTTCTCGGGATGCCATATCTTGGATGGTTTGCCGACTGACTGCGAGGTAATCAAGCAGCGCATCTATCTTGGCTTTGAACATAACTCTGCGGTTCTTATCATCGTCACTGACAAATGTTTTGTAGAACGGGGTGTGCCATGAGTTGGGTACATCCAACAACCCCTGCGGATTGAATCGCAACACAGCGGAGGCTTTCAGCCCATCACCCAGTGCGGTTGCATACGGTACAAAAACACTGGTGTTATTGGTGGTATCAAAGCGCTTGCTTCCATACCCCCACCCGTGGCGATCCAAATACTTGTGCGTAGTTATGGTCCGGTATCCACGGATAGATACAAAGTAACTGCCGTCTGCTTCGGGTTTGAAGTACCGTACGACAGGCGTCGAATACAACATCAAGTCATACACGTCACGGCCATACTTAACTTTGTGTTCCACCCGGTACGCCATATAACTACCGCCCCGCTTGGGGTGCATCGGACGAACGGTTTCTGCATCATGATTGTTGCTGCGTAAGGGTTTGGTTTGTTTGAAAAATTGTTCAGCCTCCGCATAGGTATGGATGCGGGGCAGGTTGTGGATAGCTGATCCGTTGTTGTACATATGTCACCTCCATAAAAAAGGGGGTCATCTGACCCCCAAAAAATTAAAACGCCAGACGTGCTGCAAGGTCATCAACTTCCTTCTTGATTTCCTCACGTGCTGGCAAATCCTCACGGATAGTTTCGGTATGAATGCCACCGATGATGCGCTCCAAGTCTGCCCGAATCTCCTCAATCTTCGGGTCGTTCGTGATGTTAAGTGCAGGCACGAGACCACACAGGTTCTTCGCAGTCTCAAGCGTCGAGTCATAGAACCGGCGCGGCTTAGCCTTCGATCCCTCGTAGTCCACGGTCAACTGCTCAGCCAGATGGGTGATCGCTGAAGTCAGGCGCTCACGAACTTCCGTAATCGCCTCGTTGATACGGCGGGCATACACCTCGTCCAGCTTGGCCTTGAGTTCTTCCTGAGCAGCAGCGCCAACGTCCACACGGAAGTCACCCGCCGTAGGAATCGGGGTGTAAGTAACTCGGAAGTCGAACTTGCGTGCAACCTCATCCACTGACGGGAACTCAGCGCGGTTGAACATGTCACCCAGTGCCATTGCTTGTGCCGTGATGAGCGTCGGGTAAATCTGCAGGAACGCGTTGACCCGTGCAACGAACTCGTCCTCGTACTCTTTCATCTGGGTATCGAACTCAATGAACCGAGCCGTCGGCAACAGCCGCGAACCACGGTCAGACCACGGCAATGTCATACTTGCAACATACTTGCGGACAGATTGGGTGAAGCTGATGATGCCGTCCAACTCCGTGGTACCTGCGAGCAGGTGCTTGTTCACCCGTGCTGCGCCCTTGGCCTTGGCGTTCTTGACCTGACGAACTTCTTCAGTCGTACCCTTGTCCAGCTTACGCGCTGTCCACATGGGGGCATTGAATTCCACAAGCATCGAGCAGGTGTCGAGGTTGTAGCGCGGGATGTTAATTACTTGCATGTCGTTCAGTTTCATGGTCACTCTCCTTTATTTACAGACAAACACTACGTACATGAACCACCTTGCCGAAGGGCGGTGTGAAGCGCTCGTTATCTAGCACGCCCCAGAGGGACGGGCATGTCGGCCGAGTCTTGAAGTTGTCGATGTACCCATCAGTCAGCCACACGATAGCGGCAGGGTCGATCTTGTTTGTGGACAGGTAGTCCAGAACACACTGCGGTGATGTGCCTCCCCCACCTGCGGGCTTGAGCACGTCCTTGATACTGTCGTATGAGTTCTCGTCGAACGTCTGGACTGAAGCAACTTCTGTGTCCCACCACACCACGTGCACCTTGCGCGGCTTAACCGTGCGCAGAATCTGTGCAACCTCACCGAACATGGCAGGGTACAGCGGCCCCATCGAACCTGACGTGTCACCCGCAACAACCAAGTCATCCATCGCTTCCGAGTACGTGCTAGGCATGAGCAAGTCGAGCGGCAGGAACCTGCGGTTGGGTGGTGCGAACGTAGCCTCGTCGTCCCCTTGGCAGGTGTCGGTAATGAAGTCCCGCATGACAGGACGCCAGTCAGTTACACGATCTTCGGGAAGCACATCGAGGTTGCCACCCGTACCGCGCTTGGACATTAGCCGTTTCTGTAACGCACGGCCTTGGTGAATGGCATCGTCCAGTTTCTTGATGGCCTCCTCCTGCTCGTCCAAGCTAAGCCCATCGAAGCCATCGAAGTCGTGCGTATCAAAGCCACCATGTCCTTGCGATGCGTCCGAGCCAGCGTCGCCCGCCTCATCACCAGCATCACCATCATCTTCGCCACCCTCGCTTGGCCCGTTACGCTCAGGCGCTTCGTTATCTTTGAGCAACTCCTTGAGTACCTGCAGCCACGACATATCATCGAACCGCTTATCGACTAGCGCATCAGGTGTCGGGCGCTTAACAAACACAGCTGCACTGGGCCTGCTCTCGATGAACCCATTGATCACATAGTCCATCGCCATGTTGCTGAGTTGCGGATACTTCTTAGTTACTTTCCGATACGTGGGTAGGTGGTGCTTGAGAAACTTGTGCAGCAGTTCATGGATAACTAAGTAGCGCAGTTGCTCACGCGACAGCGGACGAATGAAGTCAGGGTTGAACCGCACGTCCTTGCCGTTAGTGCATGCGGTGGGTATCGCATCAGTCAGACTAAACTCCCCGGACACAAGTACCCCTGACAATAAACAGAAGTCCAAGCTACGGGTGATGTCATTGCCAACTGCTTTGAGACGCTGCTCAAGTGTCAGCTTCTCCCAACGAGACTCAATAGTTACAGACATATAGCACCTCCTAAAAAGAAAAAATAACAAGGGGTCAGGTGACCCCCTGCACTACATCAATTACATCAACTCACGATACTGCTTGAGCATCTTGCGATACGAGTCCACGGTCATGTACATCGGGGCAAACTTAGAGTCATTGACCGCCCCCGTGAACAACGCTTGCATCTCGCTGCGCATGCGCAGCACATACTGAGACGCGGCCTCTGCCTCGGCACGACTAGTCACACGGCTGACCAGCATGTTGGTCTGCACCACCTGCACCATCGGGTCGGGATTGATTGGCGCATTGAGCGGGTCATTGGTAACCTCCTCGAACGGGGTGATCGCTCTACCCAATCGAACAAACGCGCCCAACTTGTTGGCAAACACCGAACCGACAGCGCCGGCAAGCATGGCATCCACAACCACAGGACTCAGCTTGTACTGGTCAGCGCCATACATGATGTCACTCGCTGCATGCAGCGAACGCGGGGTAACGTAGGCGTCTTGGTTTGGGTCTCGTGGGTTGAACACCTGAGAATTAAGTTTGGCCAAGTCCTTGCCGGCATGCACCCCACCCGTCTCGTAGTCGAGGAACGACTCGAACACCTCGGGGTACTCTTGAACTGCAGAGATAATGATGGGGTGGATGCCGTTGTTGCGTGCCCAGATTAGCCACTCACTGAGCGTCGGCTTGCGCATGTACATCAGGATGAGGCGGTTCTTCATGTGCGGTTGAGCCGAATCACCCAGACCCTCGATGCCCAAGTTAGTAGCCGCAATCACAACGCTACGCTCAGGGAACTTGAACGGCCCAATTAAACGGTCATACACAACGGGAGAAAGATACTGCTGCATGCGACGCTGCGCTTTGAACAACTCGTCAATGAACACCACCACAGGACGGCTGTTGGGTACGCCGTATTGATTGCGCTTGCTCACACCGAACCGCTCGTTAGGCAACTCACGAGACACGCCATTCTCACGATCGAGGTCAGGCATCCACACGCTACCGTCAGTCAACTCTGGGGCCACAATGGGTGCAGCAAAGAAGTGGTCCGCAAAATCAGGGTCGGCCTTGAGCATGGAGTGGATGGCGGTTTTGCCGATGCCGTTCTCGCCTTGGATGATGATGGTGCGCTTGTCGCCCACCGCTTTGATGGCGCCGACGATGTCCGATGCGGACAGGAAAGTTTCAGCTGCATAGTTAGCCATGACATTCTCCTAAAAAGAAACAACAAAGATATGGACAGGTGTCCACAAAAGATGGGGTCATGTGACCCCGTACTACCTACTACTCATCACTGCTTTTCTCTACGTAGTCCAGCAAGTCCCTGCCCGTGGCAAAGATGATCACCAGTATGGGCGGCGGGTCGGTATCCAAGGCATCATAGCCAGCCAATACTCCCGACAAGAAGTCAGAGTGCGCACGCTTGTACGTCTTGTTATTGGATGGGTTGAGGCGGTGGTTGGTGGCGTAGGTGTCCCACATGTGGGCGATACGAACGAGTTCTTCACAGGCTTGCATAGGTTTCTCCATAAATAAACAACAAACAAGAGAGCAACGCTCTCAGAACTGCAACGCTAACACAACTGCATAGATCACGACGATCATAACTATCGCAACGTAACACAAAAGAGTAGCGGTCAAGTACTCTTTCTTTTTCTCCCGCACATAGAGCATGGGTTCAAATCCATACGCCTCCCGCATAGAGCGGGGTGTGTAGTAGTCCTTGTGACGGAACTCTGTGAAGTACTTGGCCTTTCTTTTCTCGATACTCATCTCACACCTCCTTAACTAAACTGTCGCGCCAGTAGCGGCTTGTTAAACTCCCAACACACAAGACGTTTCTTGTACCCCCTCCCGATGTTAATGCAGGCGTAGTACTTGACTGCCTGCGGTAGATTGTCGAACGAATAGCGGGTTGTGTAAGCGCTTTTGCCTTTTCCCACCTGCACAAGAAAGGTTTCGTGCCCCACCACGGCAATCTTTTTGCCGTCAAGTTCATACTGTTTCATCTTCACTCTCCTCAATCAAAGTCAACGTTCAAATCCCAACCTTGAAACTCCGGACTACTGCGCAGCGCCCCGTACAACTTGTCAACCAGCGCAGACAACTCCTCATTCACAGTCTCGGTATCGACCTCGACTTCCTTCTGCAAAGTCACAAACACCAACACCTTTGCCTTACTCATCTTCACTCTCCTTTCATGGGGTCACCTGACCCCGTTAAAAAACCTCTGGCTTGCGCCGAGGCCACACAACCCTGTCATACAGGGCTTCCAACTCTGAGCGTTGTTCTTTAGTCAGCAGCATGTACCACGCATCGGGTGCGCGTACTCCACGCATTAAGTAGTTTTCCAGTCGGGTGCGACACTCAACCAGCAACTCCATCTTGCGCTCGCGGTACTCGCTGTCTTCCATCTTTCTCGTGATCTGCAACTTGGTGCTTATCTCTCGGCGCAGCCGTGCTATTGACGGGGTGCTGCGCTTGGTTCCTATGTTCTTGCGCTTGATGCTGGCGCACAGGTTGCACTTGGGGTGCGCTATCTCGATGGCGGTGTCGGGCTTCCATCCGTAGGCTGTGGCTCGGTTCTTCGATGGCTTGCGTGTGAACTGCGCCTTGGGTTTGGTTTGCTGGCAGGCGGTACACGTGCGCAGGGTAGGATCGTCAGGTTGCGGGGGTCGGTTGTTCTTGGGCGCGACGTGTGCGGTGTACCAGCCTACGTGTTTTGCGGATGCAGTGAGGATCGCCTTCAATTTGTTGCTACTAATATGCGAGAAGCCGTGCTTAGCCCACGCCTTGTCTAGGGTTTCGAGCGATACTCTATAGGTTTCTTTTGCTTGGCCCGTTGTGTGGTTGATGCGGTCTTGTAAAAGTTGACGAGCCTTGGCACGGGTGAAATTGGCGGTGGATTCCCAGACATAGGTGGTCTTTTCGGGGACGGTCGGGGAATCATCGGGTAAGAGTGTGGGTCGAGACATTGTGGCTCCAGTAGTTAAGCATTTCTATGGGGTCAGGTGACCCTATCCCGTAGCATAACACTTTGCCGTGTTCAGTCGCATACTCTTTAACTACTTGTCCTAACTTGTCCAAATTGGAACCGAAAAAGTAGAAGTTAGGGTAAGCGCTCAGCCTTACGCCATGCGGGTTTGCAGGTTTCTATCCGTTCGACTAGCACTTTTTCTAAAAAAATGTATGGGTCTCAGAAAAAGTTTAGAAGTGTCTGGCTGGATATATACATACTTATACTAATACTATTCTATATTTATATATATATTAATAGAACTTCGGATAGAAAACCCGCAAACCCTTATGCCGCCTACGTTTGCGCTTGCACAGATCTGGATTTTTTGGGTTTTAATCTGGACAAGTAGGCGAAATCGCTCAAAGTTTGAGCAATTGTTACAGTTTGATTACTGAGGCGTGGTTTTGGGCGGTGACGTGCTCGTTCCACTTGTCTGCGGCCTCCGCCATACGGGCTAGTTCTTTGAAGGCCATTTGTCGGGCGTCTTGGTTGATGCTGGGGCGGGTGAGTTCGAGGAGCATTGGCAGCAGGCCGAGCCATGTGGGTGTTACGTCTACTGATTTCATTTGAGTCTCCTTGGTTTTGGGGTCAGATGACCCTTTACTTCTTCAGACGCAGCGGGATGATGTTGGTGTTACGCCCGATAAAGCCGATCCATTCGTCCGCTTCAGTCTCTCGGACTTTGGCAATCAGAATGCGCTTGGGCGGTTGACGGAGGTCTTGCTTGATGGGGCGCAGAGCATCGCGCAGTTGCTTGTTGATGGTTTTCATTTGGTCATTTCCTCGACGTAGACAACAACAGAAAAGACTTCAATGATGAAGCCGAGAATGATCAGGAAGGTTCCCGACAAATCTTGCCCATACGAGAAGTACAAGACGCCACAGAGCACTGCAGCACAACCCACGAGGGACATCAGCAAAAAGCCAATTTTAGTTTCAGTTTTCATAGCATCCTCAAAAGAAACAATAGGTAGAGTTATGGATAGCGATCCACAAGATTGACAACAAACAAAACCGCACAGAAGGTTGCCCCTCTGCGCGGCCACACAAAACGTGTCAAACAAACGACACGCCAGCACCATCAGCCAACTTGGCAAAGCGACGACGGTCAACCACGCTCAGCTTCGCACGCCCTGCAACGATACGCTCCAAAGCCTTGAACAACGCAGCGGCCGCATCCGTGTCAGCAGCCTTGGCAACCTCCGCCTTAGCGTCAGCCTGCTTTTTGCCTCGGGTCACCTGACCCGAAAGAACGTCGCCCACGTCGCGCAGCAACGTCTTGGCCCCCTCATACTTGGCGTGGGCGTTGTCCAGAATCCATTCGGTATTGGCGCGAGCGGATGTCGAGCGCTTGACCGGACAGCCTTTCACTTCAGCCACGGCGAGCACGACCTGTTGAGCGGTCGCGCCTTTCAGCGACTTAGCGAGTTCTGTTCTCGATTGGTCAAAAGCCCGAATGCCCGAAACGTGAGCCGGAACAGCCTTGGGGGCGGCGATGGTGGCAATAGTCTTAGTCATGATGGTAATTCCTTTCGGGCATAGCCCATAGAACAAACAAACCAGCGGAGTTGCTGGCCATTCCATTATAGCATAGCGGGTACTTTTCGATCCCCACCGGAGGGGTATCCCCCTGTTTTGACGGCGGCCTGACGATGGCGCATAAACACTATTCCTCAGCCGCACAGCACATTTTGTCTAATCTCTGTAAACACAACCCCCCACCACTACTATAAAATTGACACACCCTTTGTCAAATATTACACACATGCCCACCCCTACATACGAAAACTATGGTAAGCAGTGGTACGAGAAGAACAAGAAAAGGCACATGGCCGCAACGGCCCGCAACAAAGCCATCAAGCGCGAAGAGTGGCAGCAATACAAAGCCACCCTAGCCTGTTCTAAGTGCGGACAAAATCACCCCGCCACCCTAGACTTTCATCACCCCAACCCAAAACAAAAAGAAAGTTCGGTGCAGAAGTACACCTCGAACGGGCAATTCAAGCGCGCATATGAAGAAGCAAGCAAGTGCATCGTGCTCTGCGCTAACTGCCACCGCATCCACCACTATCAAGAAAAAAAATCCCCGAACAAGTCGGGGATTAAAGAGGATGCGGAGAGTGAGTGACCGACGCTTGCGCCGAACACCGGAATATAATATAACCAAATCTATCGCTTATCAAGCGCGCAGCACACAACATGAAACTATTTGACCATCTTCTGGAAGACCACGCCTATACTCCGCCAATAATTTCAGGCGATGTACCCTTTACGCCGGTTGAAAAAGCAGAGCCACACGAAATAATTGATGCGCAAGCGGCAACGGCGGCGTGGTTGAAAGAGATGGGATGCGTAGATGATGAAGAAGTTGTGTCCAAAGCCGAAGAGCAAGCCGTCCGCGATGCGTTCAGCAGCGTTTTATCTCTACCTCCTGCACAGCAGAAGGACAAACTACTCAATCTCAAGACACCAGCGGCAGTTCAAAAGCAAGTCGCCATGCTTACTGCGTACGATTGGCAGTTTGTGGAGCAGGCTAAAGAGATTCGCGGGTATGCGGTAACGCAATTGCTGGAAGAAACGCAACACCCCGACGCCAAAGTCCGATTGAAAGCGCTGGAATTGCTGGGCAAGGTGACAGAAGTCGCGTTGTTTACCGACCGCGTCGAGATTAAGAAGACAGAAATGAAAGATGAAGAGCTTGACCAGCGTATTAAAGAGAAGTTGGCCAAGTATGGCGTCGGAGATGTGATTGATATCACGCCAAAAGAAGAGAAACCCGTCGAAGACGAGGACGTAGAATGAATTTCCTCAGCGCTGCTGAGCTTGCCGCCATACAAGCGGCCCTACCTTTGATGACACCCGCTGAAAAAGCTGAGCTTCTTGAGGATTTGGAAGAGAAAGAGCGCAGATACAAGCTCAATCAGTCCCAAACAAGCATGCTGGCGTTTGCCAAAGAGATATATCCGGGGTTTAAAGAAGGCCCGCACCATAGAAAGCTGGCAAAGATATTCAGCGATGTAATTGCGGGTAAGAAAAAGCGGGTAATTATTAACATTGCCCCCCGTATGGGTAAGTCAGAGTTCTCTTCGTATCTGTTTCCTGCATTCTTCTTGGGTAATTTCCCTGAGAAGAAGATTATTATGGGTACACACACGGCCAGTCTGTCTGAAGACTTTGGTCGGCGCATTAGAAACCTGATTGATAGCGACGAATACAAGCGCATATTCCCAACCACCGCGGTTGCTGCCGACCAAAAGGCTGCGGGTAAATGGAGTACGGCTAAAGGCGGTCAGTATTACGCGGTGGGTGTGGGCGGCGCGCTGGCTGGTCGTGGTGCTGACTTGTTTGTTATTGATGACCCACACTCTGAACAGGATATAAAAGCGAATAGCAAGGCTACGTTTGAAAATGCGTGGTCATGGTTCCAGACAGGTCCGTTACAGCGTCTGATGCCGGGGGGTGCCATTGTAGTCATCATGACTAGGTGGTCGTTGCTTGACCTGACCGGCAAGCTTATTGACTTCCAAACCAAAAACCCCGACGCCGATCAGTGGGAGATCGTAGAACTACCAGCAATTCTCAATCAAGATACGGAGAAAGAGAAAAGTCTCTGGCCTGAACAGTGGACTTTGGAGGCACTCAAATCCAAGCGTGCAAACATGGACCCACGCTTCTGGAATGCGCAATATATGCAGCAGCCTACGGCTGACAGCGCGTCTTTTATTTCTAGAAAGAGTTGGCAAATTTGGCCTTCAGATGATCCGCCCCACTGCGAGTACGTTATTCAATCGTGGGATACCGCGCATGATACCAAGTCAACATCTGACTATAGTGCATGTACTACGTGGGGTGTTTGGTACAACGAGGAAGATGGAAACAGTCCAAACCTAATCCTGTTAGATGCGTTTAAAGATCGCATGGCGTTTCCCGAATTAAAAGAGGTGGCGCTAAAGCATTACAAGGAATGGAACCCAGATGCATTTATTGTGGAAAAGAAAGCAGCAGGTGCTCCGCTGATTCAAGAACTTAGGCGCATGGGCCTTCCAGTCCAAGAATTTACACCGTCTAGAGGAAACGATAAGATTGCCCGCGTCAACGCGGTTTCTGATTTATTTGCTTCTGGTAAAGTGTGGGCGCCTGATACGCGTTGGGCTAGAGAAGTCATTGAAGAAATAGCTTCATTCCCTGTTGGTGAACATGATGACTTTGTAGATACGACCACGCAAGCGTTATTGCGGTATAGGCAAGGCGGATTTATTTCGTTGGACAGCGACGAAAAAGACAACGGAATTTTGTATAGAGCACGGCAACGCGCCGCGTATTACTAAGGACTATAAATGGCTATCGACAAATCCCTTTATCAAACACCCAAGGGTCTGGAACAAGAAGCTGAAGATATGGGCGCTGAGCCTATTGAGATTGAAATTGTTGACCCGGAAGCAGTAAATATTTCGGCAGACGGTTTTGAAATGTCGATTACTTCGGAAGAAGAGGAAGACCCGGAGTTTTATACAAACCTTGCAGAAGAACTTGATGAAGGCGAATTGCAGAGTATTGCAAGCGATCTAGCCGGCGATATTGATAATGACCTTTCTTCCCGCAAAGACTGGGAAGATTCGTACAAAGAAGGTCTTACGCTACTCGGTTTGAAATACGAAGAGCGTACCGAGCCGTGGCCCGGTGCATGTGGTGTGTTCCACCCCATGATTACTGAAGCGGTTGTTCGCTTTCAAAGCGAAACAATTATGGAGACTTTCCCGGCGAGAGGTCCTGTCCGGACCAAGATAATTGGTAAGCAGACTCCGGAAAAGCAAGAAGCCGCCAGCCGTGTTGAAGAAGACATGAACTACCAGTTGACGGAGAAGATGACTGAGTTCCGTCCTGAACACGAGCGCATGTTGTGGAGTCTGCCGGCTACGGGTTCGGCGTTTAAGAAGGTGTATTACGACCCCAGCCTAGAACGGCAGATATCACTGTTTGTACCTGCAGAGGACGTAATCCTTCCGTATGGTACAACCGAGCTGGCCACCTGTCCGCGTGTTACGCACCGCATGCGTAAAACAAAGAATGAGATTCTTAAACTGCAGGCCGCGGGGTTTTATAAAGATGTTGAGCTTGGCGAGCCGGCTAAGTTTAAAGATGAGATTACCAAGCGCAAAGATGAGGAGACAGGGTTCTCTTCAAACTACGACGACCGCTATGAGATTTATGAAAGCCACGTAGACCTCGACCTGCCGGGCTATGAAGATGTGGACGATGATGGCCACGAGACTGGCATCGGGTTGCCGTACGTTGTGACGATGCTGCGGGGTACGAATCAGATTCTGGCGGTGCGTCGTAACTGGCGAGAAGAAGACCCGCCTAAGCTCAAGCGTCAGCACTTTGTGCACTACCAGTACATCCCCGGCTTCGGGGCGTACGGCTTCGGGTTGTTCCACCTCGTTGGTGGGTTCGCTAAGAGCGCGACTTCTATTATGCGTCAGCTCGTTGATGCGGGTACGCTGGCTAATCTTCCGGGTGGTCTGAAGTCTCGGGGGCTGCGGATTAAGGGGGACGACACGCCGATCGCTCCGGGGGAGTTCCGTGACGTTGATGTAGGTAGTGGGGCGATCAGAGACAACATCCTGCCGCTGCCCTATAAGGAGCCGTCATCTGTACTGGCTGCGCTACTCGATAAGATTGTAGAGGAAGGGCGTAGGTTCGCCGCAACGGCGGACATGAAGGTGTCGGATATGTCGGCACAAGCCCCGGTGGGAACTACGCTGGCAATCCTTGAACGCACGCTAAAGGTTATGTCTGCAGT
>Ga0209299_1000565_pt1 | contig 21010 bp, 9 predicted proteins | sample S_140806_MF_Meta_FD_187326 | JGI IMG/M metagenome (GOLD analysis project Ga0209299, IMG submission 187326) | Freshwater microbial communities from Lake Simoncouche, Canada to study carbon cycling - S_140806_MF_MetaG (SPAdes) (version 2) | ecosystem: Environmental > Aquatic > Freshwater > Lake ...
ATTGCCTCGGGCTTAAACAGACCCGCTGGGTTCTGAAGATACGTCCTCATGAACTCCCCTGGCTTCCACGCCGTTTTGTTCACGATCCTCTCCAGGCAGTCTGTTTTGTTTGCAGCGCCCCCACACAAGGCCTCTCGAAGGTCCCTGGCCAGCACCCGCTCCGGCGAAACCCGATATGGCACCCCAAAGCTGCTCTCGGCCTTGATCGGCTGCCCACCCCTCGTGCGAAACGTCGGAGGAGGTGTGCACTTTGAGCACATCCTCCTGCCAAACCGCGCCCGATTTGCCATGTCGCCCGGCAGCCTCGACCGAGATCTGGGCACGGTAAACTGACTGTTGTTTACGCACTTGACGGTGGCATCCTCTGCGCCCTTCCTCGTCCTCACGCACCTGCCCTTCCCCGCGCTTCTTGCCTGCACCCTCCCAGTGTGGCAAACCCCCCTCTCCAAGGTCGTAAACCCACTTGCCTTGAGCTCGAGCTTGCTCGCATACACATACGCAAAGTCGGGGATCCTGTCCAGCACGTGGCACCGCCTCGCCTCCACGTCTGACGCCCCATCCCACGCGGTCGCGCTCACATCCGTGTCCAGCAGCGTCCCGCCGTCCCTCAGCGACCCCCGCACAAACGGCCAGTCCACCTGCACGTCGCACGTCTTGAACTCATTTTGCGCCGTCTTGGGTCTGAATGTGTGGGACCAACCCCACGCCTCCCCCTTGATGGCCTTTACCGTGCTGAACAGAGAGCAGTTGTGCGCGTCGCCGAGCACCGTCAGCACGCTGCACATGCCAGGCCACACCTCCTCGCTCATGGGGCAGAAGCAGAACCCGTTGGTCGTCAGGTACCTCCCAAACTGCCCCGCCCCATCCCCTCTAGCCTGCGTAGGGTGGGCGTACTTGCCCCCCGTCATATTCCCAAAAAGCCGCCGCGACCTCCTCGCAGACGGTAGGCTCGGCCCAAAGCCGGCCACGCTGCCCCCATAGAAGGCACGCCTCTTCAGGGGGCAGCTCCAGCCGAACTTTGGCGCGCCTTTTGCGTCCACGCCCAGCACGTACCCAACGTCCCGCACCGACGCCCTGTACCCCTCCTGGTCAGCATCGAGAGATGATGCCCACCCTTTTACCCACTCAGACACGTCCATGGTATCCCACTGGCCCATCCTCCGGCTGCTATCCACAGACTTTAGTGGGAGCCTGGATATTTTCATGCTCCCGTTTGCGACCACCATCCCGATGTGGTGGCCGCCGATGTGCTGTGGTGGCATCCGCACAAAACCGTAGTCGGAGCTCTCCCCCGCGAGGAGCACGTTTCCAAACGCGCCCCCATCCCCCTTGGGAAACCTAAAAAACTCGTGCAGAGCGTACAGGTCCCTGCTGACGTTGGCGTCCTCCATGGGCGTGCCGTCTGTACCGCCGAGCATCCCCTGGCTGTGCATGCACACGATGTCCTCCTGCAGCAGTTGCCTGCACAGGTTGTACTCCGACGAGGCGTCCACATTCAGGTGTGATGTCAGCTCCTCGTTGCGCCGGATGCACTCCGTATTGTACGGCATGTCCCGGTAGTACGGCACGTTGGGATCAAGCCCGTTTTCAGGCGGACACACGCTCGCCATGCGGCACTCCACGCTAATTTTCTCCTGGTTCCCACTGTCGGCTCCCATCTGCTCCACGTCGCACCGGTCATACGGGTTCCACTGCCCGCTCATCCACGGTGAAACGGACCTCCCCGTGCTCAACACCCCGGTCTGGTTGAACGAGCAAAGCCGCTGGCTGTGCGACAGCCGAGCGGCCTGGCACACAGTGTTTTTGTCAAACAATCTGCCCATGTACTGCCTCGACACGTCGCGGGGCAGGCTCGCAAAGCTGTAGATGGCGCCAGTTGTCATCATGGCCTGGTCTACCTCCCAGTCGAGCTGGAATCCGTCTGGGATGACCACGCCAGCGTCCTTAACGTAGCTGTCCGTCACGTGCTGCCGCAGAGCCTTGAAGTTTTCGTCTGTGCACTCGCTGTAGTCGATCGTCATGTTACCGGCAGTGCACATGATGGGCGTCTTGGTGTCAGGGTCGATGTTGTTGATGTACTTTGACACCCCCGCGAGGTTGAACGAAAACTTGCCGAAGCTTAGCCCGGACTCCTCCTCGAAAAAAGGCAGGGGGTCTGGGTCGATCGCGGGGAGACCCACGACCGCCATCTTGATGTCGTATAGATTTTTGACACCCGTGTACAGCGCGTCAAAGTACGCGTCGAAAGACGCGTCGACGTCGGCGTCCGACCCCCTGAATGAAGTCGTCTTACCCATTATGGTCACGTTTTCGTAGCGACACCCGAACCTACCCGTTGTGTACAGGGGGCACACATCCACCCATGTGCCCAGCTGCGCCATGTAGTCGGAATCCCGGCTCCTAAACGGCGTGTCCCTGTACAGGTACACCCGTTGTTCTGTGCAACCGGCCAGGATGGGGTTGTACAGGTCCGCGGAAAAGGGCACGTACCCCTCGTTTTGCCTCCACCTGGTCTTAAAGGCAGCGTACTCACTGGAGTCCACGCTTGGCATAGACCAATCGTACCTCACAGGGGCTGTGTCGGCTAGCAGCCTAGAAACAGCCGCCTTGGACCCAAGCTGATCCAACCCAAAGTCTTGAATGCGCCCTGTCAACAGCGGCTTCGTGGCGGGGTTCTGCTTTGTGAAGTTGCCGGCATTTACCGTGAGATCGTCGATGACGTTGTTCATGTCCAGCCCAGGCCTATTGTTGACAGACTCGAGGTACCGCGTGAAGTACAGCCCCCTAGCGTTGCTCGCGCAAGATGGCCGCTCGTAGGTCTCAATCAGCCTCAGCTTGTTAAAATCAGTCTGTGGGAGGTCCCACCGCTTCTCCGTGTGGCACATGGGGTACGTCTTGTCCGTTCCAGCTCCGGTCCTGAACAGCGAGACCCTCAGCTCCTCCACGGCCTCCTGCCACGCAGCCTTTGCGCGCATCGCATGCAGCGCCACCGCCGCCATGAGAGACGTCTCGTTGTAGCCGGCGCGCACCTTGAAGATGTAGCTTGAAAAGGAGGCCGCGGGCGTGGGGCCGCGGTACGCCGCAAGGGTGGTGCCGTCCTCGTACGCGGGACACCTGTACAGCAGCACCCCAAGGGACTGCGCCGGAAATTGCCGCGCGCCAACCATGCACTGGTAAAACCATGCAAACGGTATCTCGTACAACGTAAACGTGAATGGCACATACAGACCCTTGGACTCAAACGGGGGCTTGGATATGGCCCCGTAAATGTAGCTCATGCACCTCACAGAGTCCAGATGCCCTTGGATTGTCGTTGCGGCCTGAAACATGGAGAAAAGGCCGGCCAACGCTGGCACATTCACGTCGTGAATGATCCCGTACTCCTGGGGGTACGGGTCCATCACCTGAGAGCACTTTCCGACAAGTTGGGTCTGGGATATTCCCATGCTCGCCAGACAGTTGTCCACGCCACCCGTCCCAAAGCACATCAGGTGGTATATCGGAAACAGCTTCCTGTCGATGTGGCACATCCCGGTGCTCGCGTTGAAAAATCCAATCACCCCACACCGGAACGTGTGATCCGGATTGTACGCAGACCCATCCATCAGCCTGCGGTCGGGTCTGCGCACCCTGCCGTCCAGCATGGACACCCTGCCGTTTTTGGTGAAGTCGTCAATGTAGCACTGCTGCACGGAGGTGCAGCTTCTGATGGCTGGCTCAGACGAGAAACCCAGGAATCCGAACTTGGACGAGCCGCGAAACGGCATGAGCCTCACGGGCGCAAGCTTGGAGCCGTCGTCGTAGACCTTCCACATGCTGTCCCGCGCCGCGGACATCCTGAAGGAGTTGTCAGCCCCCATCAGTCGCTCCGTGCCACCTCGCGGGACGCAGGATTGCATCTCACGCCCGCCCAGGGAAAAACGCTCGTAGTCCCTGTCGCACGTTGTGGGCAGTATCTTGAGCCGCGAAGGCACCCTGTCCACCGCGTTCCACCACATGTTGTTCTCCTGCTGCCTCGCAAAGGTGTAGTACGGGCACTGCGTTCCGTTGATCAGGCACGTGGCGCCCGAGGACCCGCTCGCGCACGGGCATTTGGACAGTGTGTACAGATACTCCTGCCAGTGCCTGTACGAGCACATCCCGTGCGCCTCCAGCAGGTCGGGGACGTGCCCCCAGGGAGACGCCCCACGCATGCTAAACGATGTCCCGGCGCACGCGGGCGTGTGTGCCCGGAAGCTCACGTTGCCGCCCATGTCGTTCTCCACTGTCACCTTGGGATGAACGCATATGCCCACGCCTGAGCACATCCTGTCCTCGCTGCAGTCCTGGTGGCGCGTGCAGTCCACAGCCTCGTTTTGACACACCCCACCGGACCTGCATGCGAAACCATACGGGCACCGCCAGCCACCTTCCACAGAGCAGTCTGGGATATCGAAGTCCTGGCAGGACTCGCCCCACCCTGCGCCACCCTCCATCTCGTGCTGTGGACCGAGCTTCATGTACCGGTCCGCAGTCTCCGGATACACCTTGGCGCCCTCCGAGGGAAGGTTGGGCACGGTGCCCACAGAGTAAAACGCGGCGTCGTAGTAGTCGTAGTACCGCTCGTCCCCCCACGGCAGCTCCGTGCTCGACGCGCTGCACCGCGGCAGCCCGAGATCGCCCGGCTCATTTGGGCCCTTCGGGACGTGCACGTCTACATTTTCCCCTTGTGAGGTGCGCGTGCACACCCGCATCGTGTTTGTCTCGTACATGTCAAAGCCAAAGTTGGTGCCCCGGCACACCCCAGCGGCGCCAAAGTGGGAGTCCACCAAATCGCCGTCCCGTGTCTGGTCCTCCATATAAACCATCATGGGGTTTTCATCGGGGCCAAACTCCAGCGCGAACACGTTGTCAAACGAGCGGTACCCCGCATCCTCCTTGTCGCATGGGACGGTCGCGTGGTATCCCACGGGAAAGGTCGCGCCGTCGGGCCAGTAGTCGGCGATCATGTCGCAGAAAAGCCCTGTCTCGTTCATGAACCCCTCGGCAGACGCCCAGTCCCTGCCGGGCGGCACATTGCCCACACCCCCATCCTTCAGCAGCCGTGCCTTCAGTCCTTCCAGGTCAAGCAGGTTCCAGGTGCTCTCCAGCCACTCATTGGACGCGGCCGCGGCGGGGTCCGCAACGTCCGCGCCCCACCAGCCCAGCTCCGCGGACCGCACCACGGCTCGCGGGTCGAAGCGCAGCCGGCATGCGGGGTTGCCCACCACCATGTCCTTGGTAACCAGCACAGACGCGCCCCCGCTGCTCGTGCACCAGTCTGGATTGCACGCGCACGGGTCGTAAAACACCCCGTCCACACTCAGCAGGCACTCGGGCGTCACGTACATCCCTGACTGCAGGCTGAAGTCCACGTTTTGCAGCATGCACCCCGCCGTCATTGACCCCATGGACCTGTACAGGTCCAGCGCGCTGCACATTCCCACAAGTTGCACCTGCGCCCCGCATCGCCTCCTCCACGTCACCATGAGGTCCTTTTGCCGCACCAGCTTTGCCCGCTCGACCTCGCCTGGAAACAGCTCCAGCGCTCGGAGCCGTGCCATCTCAATCGCAAATCGAAGGCAGTACGACCCCACGGCTGACTCCTGCACGCCCTGCGCCATTGGGAAGATCCCCTCGACAAACTCGTCCAGCAGGGACTCCGAGCTCCTCCTCACGTGCTCCCTGCACCCGGACAGCACGGCCAGCCCTGGGTCCACATGCCGCTCCCTTGGAGTCAGGTACTGCAGCAGGGCCTGGCCCAGGTCGCCGATCACAAACTCCGAGCCAAGCCCGAGGTCCACGCCCCCGGCTGGCTTCGGCGCGTTCCCCACCTTGAGCCCGCCTGGGCCGTATCGAAGCAGAAACTCCCCGGATGTGGTCAGGTTTACACCACCGCGGAGCCACATTTCTGTCGCGTCGGGGTCTAGAAATCCCAAGTGCTCTGAGAGCGCCAACAGGGGGCAAGGCCACCCGCCTCCGCCAGCGACAAATGCCGCCTCCAGCGCGCCCCTGTCCTGCGCCGAAATCGCGTAGCTGCACTCGGACTTTGACACCCCAGGCACGCCCATCTGGCACGCGGAAGCCGGGACGACGCACCTCCCTACCTCAGTCCTGCGCCAACCGCAGAAGCAGGACCGGTTCCAGGCCCCCAGTGGCGATGCGTCAAACCCCAGAGATCTTACCCCCTTGAGCTGCCGGGCGTCCAGGATCAGATTCCCGTTCACAGTGTAGTCTCCAAACGTGACCTCGCCAGCTTCTCTCAGATCCGCCCTCGCCTCCTCCGCGCACATCCTCGACTCGCTCGGGTGGTGTCGCGGCTGGTAGTGCCAGAACAGCGGGCTTGACTCGTACGCCGACTCAACCAGCAGCTTCACGTGCGCCGCAATCGCATCTGCCCCTCCCCCTGGAAAGTCGGGCACGGCGTCACGCAGCAACCCGGTGTCCCCCACCGGCATTGTGAACATGACCTGCTTCAGCGCAGCGTGGCACGTTTGCCACAGCCCGGGGCTGTCGAGGCTCGTGGGCGGGCTCATAGCCTCGACCCGCGTAAACCTGCGTGTTGGCTCCGTCGCTCCAAAGCGAGCGTCAGTCTCCACGCGGTGAGCCCCGGTCGACGCCGCCCAGTCGTACTTCGCGAGCTCCTCCCTGCTCAGGTCCGTCACCCACGGGCCGGGGTCTCGCATTGCCTCAGTGAAAAAAAACCCAACCCGCTTCTCGATAGCGTTCATCACGCCATGCGTCGGCAAATTCAAGGGCATCTGCGACAGAAACGCGGGCAGGTACGGCGACCCTGCCTCCATCCCGCAGCACCGCACGTCGTTGGCAACAGCCGACCCGTTCGGGCAGTCGCACCCGAATTTGGACTCGTTGCGCCACAGATCCCTCTGGCCGTCTAGCCACTCCCGCACCATCTTAGCGAGCAGCTCCGACCCGGTCTGGCCGGCCTCGAGGTATCGCTTGACGAAGTCACGGATCATCGCGCGCCGCGTCGGGCTCCCACATGTGAACGGCAGAGTGTCGTCCGCGGGGCATCCATCGATGTCGATGTTTCTGGTCGCGCCCCTGCCAGTGTCCCGCGACCAGTACGGTCCCACCAGGCAGTCGGGCGTCTCGCTCTCGTTGCACCGCGGCGTCGGCCAATAGTCCATCCTCGCAAACGGGCCCATGAACACGCAGTCCATCAGTTGGTGCACCACGTCCCCCTCCGCGCTGAACACAGCGGCCTCAAGCTCCGTGTTGTTGTACTCCGTCAGCTTGTCCAGCTCGCCCATCACCAGGTCCCGCGCTGCCCGCATCCGCTGAGCCACGGCGTCCACCGTCGCCGCCGGCGTCGACTTGATCACGTGCCTGGCCGCCACAGGCACCTCGTTGGACGACGCAGGAGACCACACGAACCCCGACAGGTCGCACGCGGTTCCATCCGTCGCGTACCCGCTTAGGCACCCCCGAAACACCTTGCGCAGCCCGGTGGAGAGACCTGGGTTCTCGGCGGGCCCAGAAAAAACCATGCACGCGTCCACGAGGTGCGATGCCGTCGCGTTGCTCTGCTCGTAGGCCCAGTACATCGCGCCCGACTGCCCCCGCCCCGCGAGAAACGCGTCGAGGCACGCACCGTTGCCCGCCCCCTTGGCCGCGCTTTCCAGCAGGCACGCCCCGGCCCCATCCCCCGCGTCCGCCGCCATCGGCACGGGGGTCACCCCGGTCAGTTCCCTGTCAATCACATCTTGGTCGTACCTAGCGTAAGCCGCGGGGTCCCACTGCTCGTTCACGTAATTCTGCCTGCACCTAGTCAGCACCGCCATGATCGAAACCCCCTGCCTCACAAACACCTCGTCGTTGGGCACTGCGGCCATCACGTCCTCCCCTGCCCTCTCCAGGTAATCGTCCATCACCCCCGCCAGCCTGGCCTGCAGTTCCTGGTACGTGTACGGGTTCCACACCACCCGCACGCGGTTTCCGGAGTCCACAAGCGAAAGCGTCCCTGTGCACCACATGCCACGCTCTGTCCTCCTCACGGCAGCAATCGCAAGCGGCCGGTCCCCGCACGCGCACTGCGCGGCGCGCTTCAACGTGACGTCTGGCATCACGCAGTGCCTCATGTCGAATGTCTGCAGCACGTCGGCGAACTTGCCAGCCACCCCGATCCCGTACGCCAGCAGGCCGTCCACCGCGTGCATCACAGGCTCCAGCATCAGCATCACTGCCCGCTCCCCGCCGGACTTGGACAGCATCTCCGCCGCCGTCCCGCCCACGCTTGACAGCGCGGAGGGGTCACCTGTCTGCGTCGACTGCACCTCGGCGCCCATCGTCACACACGAGCCCCCGATCGCGTCCGTCCCTGCGAACTTGGCCGAGTGCAGCGTCACGTGGAATCCCGCCCCACCCGTGATGGCCAAAAGCCCGCTCACCTTGCACATAACCACCTTGTGCCCGACCGCCAGCGCGTACATCGGCGCCAGGGCCACCTGGTGCAGCAGGCCGGTCACAGCGGCGGTGGACATACTCGACAGCGTGTTCGCCCCGGCGTCCACGATCGACGCGCTCTGCATCATCGGAGGCGCGGACTGCGCCAGCTGAAGCGCGCTGTTCACGGTGGACGTGACGATGCTGAAAAATTCAGCGGACAGGTCCTTTGCCGCGCACAGGTTCCCCAAGAACGCGTCCTCGGGAAAGGACACCTCCACCCCAGGCACGTTTCTCTGTGTCGTTAGCTGGAGCAGGATCATGAACACGTCCACAAACATGACCCATCCCCCGTGGACCATCTCCACCCCGAGCAGCCCTACAGACCGCAAGGCCTGCCCAGCTCCACACAGCGGGCGCTTGAGGTTCACGGGGGTCCCGACGCACCGAAACACCGCACAGCTCTGGTACGCGGAGCACAGCGACCTCAGATTCAGGTCCGGGCACCCCCTGCAGTCCAACCCGTCGCATCCCGTCACCAAGGAAACCGTCGCGCTCACTGTCTGCGAGTTGCCCAGGTACGCCCCGCTCAGCGCTAGCTTCGAGCCCGTCAGCCGGAGCATCTGAAGCCAGCCGTAGGTGCTCCCGGAAGACGCCAGGATTCCGATGTAGCCGCTTTCCTCCCGCAGCGTCTTGCTCAGCACCATGCTCTTGGGCATCATCGCGGCCTTGGCAGCAAGCGACGACCCTTGCTTGTACGGGGTCAGTGTCCAGCTCACGATGCTTGCATTGGTGTACCTGAGCCACAGCCGCTGCATCGCCCCGCTCGTCGAGGAGGGCCACAGCAGCAGGGTCGCCTCCCCGGGGTTCCCATCCGAAAACTCTGACACTGCGTACCCGTCCCACAGCTCCCTCATCGGCGGCGAGATCACCGCGGGAAAACCGTACCCGGCCTGCCCATACGCGCCCCATGTGGGGTCCACCCACACCGTGTTGATCTCCCGCTCGTACTTGCCCACGTTGTTGGTGCGCACTGCCACGTTGACCAGCAGCCTGTCCGCCACTGGCATGAAGCTCACGATCCGCAGCGGGAGGACAGGCCTCCCTGCCTGCAGCACCAGCGAGTAAATCTCGTCGACCTTCAGCAGGAGCTGGCCGTTGGGTTGCCCCCTGCGCAGCACAAACACCTCGCCAGTCACGGCCAGCGTCGCCAGCGCACCCCCCTCCGTGTCCACGAACCCCACCTGCGTCGCGGCAGCGCCAGCCCCGGTTGCGTCCCAGTTCTTCGCGGCCCCAGTCCCAGACGCGTACACACTCGCCGAGGGGCTCCTAGGGATGCAAAAATACCGCACGGAAATCGACCCGTCCACGGAAAATGCCGCGGCCACACACCCGTCCGTCGCCAGCCGGCAGCCAGCGGCAACCCCGCACACCCGCGGCTCCGTCAGCGCCGCCACCTTGCCTGGGGCAACCATCTCCACCTCGGGGCTCGGGAAAAACAGGCTCTCCACGTTGTGCTCCACAGTCGACACGCGCGACAGCGAGCTCGGGTCTCTCTTGGCCACTTCCGCGCTGAATGCGTCCCAGTTTCCGGCGCATTTGGTCTTGCAAGAGCTCGTGCTCCCGCAAGCCTGAAAGTAGTCCACTGGCTCTGGCATCAACACCACAACCTGCGGGTCCTGTCGGAAGTTCATGCACTGCCCTGCGTCCGAGTCGAACCCGATCATCATGTAGTCAATCGAGTCCCCGAGCGCGTCAAGCATCGCGTACGTGCTCGCGAACCACGGCTCCATCGCGCCCCCCACCTGCTTCCTCGTGTAGTCAATCACAGCTGGACACAGCAGCCTGTCCGACCCCCCGCCAGTCTGCTCCGCCGCGGCCACCATGCCAAGCAGCACGGGGCGCATCGTCACAGGGATCTTGGGCGCGCAGTGCTCCCGCGCGTACTTTCCAATTGCGTGGGTCTCAGAGTCCCTGCATACGCACTTGACCATCGGCGCGTCCACAAAAATGTGGATCACGAGGTCCATGACCCCTTCTAGCAGCGCCGCGGAACCCTTGCAACCGTGGTACAGCAGGCGGCCCCACGGATTCGCCCCGCCCACCATGATTTCCAGCCCCAGGCACGCGCTGTGCGCCCGGTCCGTCACGCTCGACTTGTAGTAGGGCCGTAGGTCGTACAGGGCCCCCATAAGCTTCCGCCACAGCTCCCCCATGTCCACCACCCCTTTGCTCACAAGCACAACCTTGAGCACGTCCACGGCCAGCTTCGCGAAGAACCGCGACGAGTACCTCGCCCACGAGGATGCCCCAGCCGCCATCTTGGCCGCGCCGCTCGGCGCTCCGGGCTGCCTCATCAGCGCCCACATCCCGGCAGCCTGCGCCGGCAGCGGCGTGTTCAGCAGGCTCATCACCCCGCCGCCCTGCAAGTCCGTGATCCCCACAGTCCCTTTCCCGTAAGTCCCCAGCCCCCGAAGAAGATTGTCCACTGACGTGTACTCGGCCAACTTGCCCTGGTTTAGCTGGTCCGACACCCACACGGGGATCCCCCAGAACACCCCGGTGGCGTCGTCCAGGCTGTCAAAAAAGTCAACCAAGCTGAAGGCCTCTTCGCCGCACGTCTCCAGCACGCTGTGCCCGCGGCTCTCCAGCGGGCACGCACCCCCTGCGCGCCACATCATCACCAGTCCGGGCGAGCTCACAGCCCCGCTCACCACGACCTTGGTCGCGAAAATCCCGGCAGCCACAAGCTCAGCCCCCAGCGTCCCAATGTGCGGCACGCCGTCCCCGATTCCGCAAGGCAGCGTTGTCGTCAATGACGCAGCCACAGCCTCCCTCGTTGGCCACATGGCGTCCGCCCGCACCTCCATGGTCCGCGGGTTCAGCCAGTACGTCATGTACGTCGAGGTCGCGCCGGACCGCGCCGCCGCGTCGTAGGACCGGTCCGCCACCTGCACAACCACTGCAATGTTCTGCTCATTCACGTACTCCAGCCCGTCGATCGACGCGTTGTACACCCTGTTGCAGTCGCGCGAAAATGACGCCTCCGTAAACGTCCCGTTTGAAAACCCGTCAAATGTGTACTGCGCGCTCAGAACCTCCGTGGGGGACATGCAGTTCTCCTGGCAGTAGGCGCGCACCCTGTACACCCGCAGCGGGCCGTAGCTCGACAGCGCCATCAGCTGCAGCCGAGGCAGGCCCGCCTTGTCCCCCCGGCAGTAGTCCAAGTACGCCTCAAACACCTGCAGGTCAGGGTTCACCGCGTAAAACATGTAGTTCCTGCTGCTCGTGGCCAGAACCCGCGTCGCCACGTAGTCCAGTGGGACCACTATCCGGTTGCTCACGTCCTGCATCCTCAACTCCGCAATCGGGACCAGCCGCTTCGGCGCAGCGGGCAGGTTCTCCCATCCGCCCTTGGCCAGAGTGTATTCATCCCGCTGGTTCCCAGTCAGCCTGTCCACCTCCACAAGCGCGCCCCCGTCGCCCTGAGGCAGCTCCATCAGGATCGCGTCCCCTGCGATCGCAAACGGCTGTCCCTTGCGACGGATGTATGACTTCACAGTCGTGTCAGGCGCAGCACCAGCAGCCTTCGGGACCCAGCTCGCCATGTTCACCCCTGGCCCGCACGTCGACCCGTCCCCGCGCACAAACATCTGGGCACCCCCAGTCACCCCGGACATCGTCGTCTGCCCGTAGCTCAGCGTCGTGCCGCCCCCGCCCTCCCGCAGAAAAAAGCTGTTGTACGCCGCAGCGGGCGCCTGCTCCTGCTTCGCGCAGTCCCGCATCAGCACCTGCTTCCCTTGCCTCCATGTGTCCGCGTTCGCAAACACGGGGTTTGCATTCCTGCTTCCGGACACCCGCGCCGCCATGCAAAACGGGAAGCACGACGTCCCCACAGCCACGTCCGAGCACAGCTCAGCGGGAAGCAGGTCGCACCGCGGCACCAGCCAGATCGTCGCGTCCACGCTCTCGCACGTTCCCCGACTGAGGCAGTCGGTCGTGGGCAGGTCCACAGTCTCCGCCCCAAACGCCACTGTTTTGCCTTCATACCGCCGGACAGGCCACCGCACGCTCCTGACCGATATCTCCACGCTCGCGCACGTCAGCCGCGACACCCATGTCTGGTCCTGGAACCACACGTCCGTGCCGCTTTCCGACGCGGGCACGGCGTTGCTGGAAAAGGGCAGGAACTGGCACCGGACCCTGATGCCCCCACCGACCCCGTCTTCGCAACGGCACCCCATCAGCGTCGTTGTCTGCCTTGACCCCGGGCGCCTGCCCTGCGACAGCGTGCTCACGTCCATCTCCCCGACGTCGCTGAATGCCACGGCAGCCACGCCCATCCTCACGTCCACATTTTCAGGCCACACTCTGGGCGCAGCATCCGTGTTCAGCTGCCCGTAGAAGTACGCCATGCTCCCATTGGTCGCGGCCATCAGCCAGTCCTCAAGCCCCACCACGGTCATCGCGCCAGCCAGCAGGCCCCCGCGAAACGTCTCGGGTGTGAGCGCGCGCGGCGTGGCACACCCCGTCGTCGAAGCCGCGTCCAACCCCAATAGCCTCCTGTTTCCCACAAGCTTCCTTGCCGCCGACCCGGCGCTCGACAAGGTCTGCCCCGCCATCGCAGCCGCAAGCCCGATCCAGTTGTCGAAGACCGCGCCAAACGCCCGCGAGGCCGCAACAGCACTGGTAAACACCGGCTCCAGGTCAGGTGTGCACATCAGAGTGTCGTGCGCGCCCCCGCTGTACCCGTACAGATCGCAGCGCCGCTTGGTCGCCCGCGGCACATGCACCAGCAGCTGCACGGCCGCATTCACCCCGTGGTGCACCCCCTGCGCCAGGTTGGCGTCCAGCAGCGGGTACAGCACCAAGTCAATCGGCACCGCCAGCAGAGAGCACAACGACCCGCCTAGCCTCCCGGCCAGCACCGCCAGCATCCGCACGTCCCCCATGGGCGACACCATGTCCAACTCCCGCTGCCGCTGAAGCACGCACGCGTCCGTGTCGCATTCCAGCCCTCTCACGAACCCCACGGCAGACCCAGTGCAGTGCTTCCCAAGGTTCAGCAGCACGACGGCGAGCTCCGTCAGGACCTTCACCTGGTCCCACAGTAAAGGCAAGAGCCCCTGCCTCCACAGCGACCTCAGCACCCACACGGCACCGTTGTACACCGGCACAAGCCCCTTGAACATCAAGTTCAGCATGTCCAGCGGCAGCACCAGGTAAGCGTGCACAAACGGGCCCACCCTCGCGTTGTAGTAGTCGACCATCCGCAGCACCACTTGGGGGTGCTCCTCGTACACCACGTGCCAAGCGGATGCCACGCAAAATAAAAGCACGAACCAGATCGCCATCCACCCGATTGTGCTCAGGCACCGCACAAACACAGACGCGACGCCGCTCACGGCCGACGCGGACAGGTTCACGGCGCTTCCCACTACCAACTGCGCGCGTATCCCCTTGCCCCCTTCGCCGCGCTGCATGAACAGGCACAGCACAATGTGCAGCACCCTCTCGGCCATGCAAAGCACCAGTAGGCTCACGCCAAACGGCACGAAAAACAGCGCGGGCGGATGGGACATGTCGTCCCTCTCGGGGGCTGCACGCACTTCAAGTTTATATATCTGCCCCTGGGGTTAAACAGTATAAAAGTTGCGGACCCGGGCACACAAGTTCAATGGCGGATAATCCGATCGATCGCATCACATATCCATCAGACATAGCGTGCCAGATCGTGGAGGTGCTGGACGTCCCGGAGCTCATCCAGTTGAAACGCAGCATGCAGAATGAGCACGAACTCCTCCACGAAAAGGCAAAGCGAGTTCGCGTCCTGAACGAGTACATCGCGTCGGATCAGTGCGTGAATCTCAAGGAACAACTCCGGGCCCGCATGTCGGACAAAAAGGCCAGGGGGCTCGTGTATCAAATCCTCAACGAGCCCACGTTTGAGGCATTCAAGGTCTTGGAGATTTCAGGTCTGCCTCCCGATAACAGCGCGGTGTTCTCAAGCACAGCTACGGCAAACAGCGCCAATGACGACGCCATGACCTCGGCCCTGAACATACTGGGCTGCTGCGAGCCAGACAGGAACATCAGGTATCACAGATCCAGCACGTGCACCATCTTCGGCAAAACTGCAGTGTCAAACCATTTGCCAAAAAATCCGCCCGTGTTTTTCACGCCTGACACCCCAGTCGCTGACTGGCACAAGCAGTCGTATGACCTGGCGATGCAGTTTTACAGAATGAGCGTGGCCTCTTGCGACGAAGACAGCCCCCCAGTGGCGCACACATTCGACAGGGTATACCACTGGGGGTGCATCAATCAGTGCTTCCTGAAGAGCCCGCTGGGAAACAAGGTGAGCTCTTGGGCCCTCCATGAAAAGTGGAATATCGTCATGACCATGGCCATGATGTGGCATGGCATCATGACGCTGAAGCCAGGAGGGCAGATGTGCCTCAAGGTGCGCATTTTCAAGCGCGCGGAGACACTCGCGCTGGTCTCGCTCGCGTCGTCCCTCTTCGACAGCGTCCAGATGGTGGACAACCCCAGGCAAGTGTGCACCTTCGTCTCCGTTGTCTACTCGGGCATGACCGCAGACGATGCCATGAGAGACATCGTGGCAAAATCGCTGAGGCAAGCCATGGACCAGCGCGCGGAGCACGTCTTCCTCAATCCCATCCTAACCTCCAGCCCAAAGTGCGCGGCCACCCTCAGGATGTGCGAGGTCCACCGCTGCTCCATGATCGAGAACCGCGCAAAGGTCAACACCATTTTTCTCATGGGGTTGTACTGCCTCAAAGACTTGATAGGCTACAGGATCCAAGAGGTCACAGGCGAGGAGGTCAGGGCCCACCTCGAGTTGTACAACACAGCCTTGCGTGACTACTACGGAAGCAGGCTCGCCTTGGTGTTCATGGACATGCTGCGGGCGGCGGAGGACAGCATGTCGCAGTTTACGCGGAGACACGTGCACAAGGTCCTGTGCAGCACGTGGATGCGGGACAATTTTTAGAGCAATTATTACCACAACATCATGTATTGCCAGCAATGATCCTAATCAATTCTAAATTCTCTGTTCAAATAGTTTACGACCTCACTGATCGTGGCACAACGCTTGGGATACTCGGCGTCTTCCATGTGAAACTCGTATGAACCTCGCATTCCAATGAGGACAATGTACACACCATTATCCAAATGAATTTCAAATGGGACACGCATCCCATGGCTCCAACCTAATCCACTAATTTTGGTTTCAGAGCCATCCAAAAATCCCCAGGGTGAATCTTGGTCCTTTTGGTCAAACTTGATCTTCTCGTACAATTTGATCAACTTGTGCACCCCCCTAGTACCATATGGTAACGTAGTCTCGCCACATATGTCATTTGTAGTGGCATATCCCTTTGTAATGGATTCAAGAGTGGACACACGCGTGTGAAGTGCTCTCAGAATGCACGTCACGGTATCACTGTAATTTTTGTCCATGGCTCACATTAACGGCAGTTGTGGGCGTTTATATACAAATAGATGTACGTGTTTTCAAAGTTTAAAATCCAATTATGTCCTTTGCTACACAAACCACCCAAGGTGGCCTTTATCCTCCCGCGGGCCTGCCCCACCCCTCAGCCTCTGCCGCACGGCGATGGCGATGAGCCGCGCCAGCTCCGCGCGGAGCATGTCCTCCTTCTTGATCAGCTCCTTGAACTTCCCCTCGAGAGACTCGTACTCCCCCGCCCAATCTGGCCCACCGTTTATCCTCTTCTGCCGCTCAATCACATCCAGCATCTCAAGCCTGTTCTCGTCCAGCTTTCGCCTCATCCACTCGACCTCGGCCCAGATGTCACCCATGGACATGTCATCCCCGGCCACCAGCGTGCAGATCGAGGCCGACCGCGTCAGCGCCTTCTTGCGATTGTCGTGCAAGGGCGTGAAAGCAGATTGGACAGATGCCAGAAAGAAAACGGCCCCTGCGTTTGGCATGCCCAGGTGTACTGCAGGGAGCATCTCGACCAAGGCTGCCACAGGGGGGTCAGGTCACCCTTACCAGCGACGTAGGAATGTCTTTTTTAACAGTGTTATGAGAATCAAACACAAATTGGCTCTGCTTTTCCGTGTCGTTATACCCACGGACCATGTAGTGAACGTGGTATGAAGATGTCTTTGCACCATGCCCATTATTTTTCTGAATGGTGACGCTTTCAGCTAGTGTGTATCCAGGCATGTGCTCCAAAACAGGCTTGAATTCGTCCCAAGAGTAGGGCAGCATCACGGAGTACACGGTGGGCCCTCTGCTTCCAAGTGCACCCGCAATGCCCCCCATCAACCTTACAAATGTGCCCACAGGGCTTACATTGTCATGCCATACCCCGTGCATATCCCCATCAGAGATCATCCACGGGGGTGACATGCTGATCACGTCGGGCTTCGGACGGGTTCCGTGGTCGGCAGCGTCTTCTTGGCAAAACTCAGACACCAAGCTTGGGATATATCTGACAGAAATGTTTGCGCTATGCAGACAGGCGGTCAGAGATCGCTCGTTGGCCATCATCCTTTTGAACCTATCGTGTTCCACGTCGTCCCTTGCAGCCGAAACAGCAGTGATGTCCATGCGCATCTCGGGGTGTAAAGACCCCAAGAGCATCTTGCACAGCATGTCCATCCCTGGTGAGGCAAAGAGTTCCCATATTACCAACCTCGACACGTTTTTGCCCGCATACAGTGCGCAAAGCACTGCATTGTAAAATCCTAGCTTCACATCCGTCGTGTATCTCACATCTTCGTCAGACAGATCCAAGATCAGATCTGAAAGGTCAATGCCAGCACCTCGGACGATGCCTTGCATGTCTTCCTTGTACAGACGTGCCCGCCTACGCCCCTCCCCATGCATAGGTCCATGTGTGTGCACATGGTCCCTGTGCGCCATTCGACTAATGCAACGCGCAATTTTGTTAAATACACATCCACATTCATGATATTATTACAACTGGCTTATTAATGCCCAGCACACGCCCATCCACCCACGCAAATGCAGCAGCAAGAGCAATTCAAATCTTCAGCCGTGATCCCCCTGGCCACCAAGTCCATCCACGACAGCGCGACCTACACCAACGCGGTGTACCACCACCTGCACGTAATCGGATTGTGCATGGACTTCGACCCCAAGCAGCTGCACAAACTCCCGTGGCGCCTGTACACGCAGCTGGCGAAGCAGGGCTTCAAGCAGAGGGGGCGCTACGAGATCCAGCTGCCGCACCTCGTCAAGATAAGACCGGACGACGGCAAGCCCGGGGAAAGGCCGCCCGACTTTTTCTTCAGCCCTTGCCTGGACGACAGTGTCCCAGACGCGGTGTACACGTCCACCCTGATCGTCGACCCCAAGACGAGACTTCGACCAGGCGTGTACGTGTGCTCCCTCGATCTGAACCTCTCGAACCCACACTGGAGGCTGGAAGACATCGAGATGAACCCCGAAACGCTCCAGTGGGACCTCGACGAGGTGTTCAAGCGCATTCCCCCAAATCAGCCCATGGAGTGCGAGGCCACATTTACAGTCAACGTGCTCCGCTACACGGGGCCGCTCCCTGACCGCAGGGTGTCATCCAATCCGATTGGCAGCTTTTTTGCCTCGTGGATTCCCACAGAACAGCTGCAGCGCATCAGGGGCGAGTTCAACAAGTACTTTCTGGAGTCTGAATAGTGTGCAACCTGTATTTAACTGTCATGTTAGCCCCTCCAGCCCCCACCATGCTCTACGTCAGGTTCATCTCCCCGCCCTACTTCGCCTTCAACAAGGGCCTCCAGCGCGCGGAAAACGTCCTGTCCTACGTCGAGCACATCCCATTCCCGTACGACAAGGGCTACGAGGTCCACGCAGACATCATCCTGGACGGCATGTGCTACTCCGCCGTCGGAACCGCCCCTGGCCCATGCGTCCTCAAGGGCGAGTACGTCCCCAACCCCAGGAGGAACTCGGCCGGAGGCGAGGAGCTCGTGTCCATCCCCGTTACAAACCCGACAGCCGCGCTCAAGTACCTCGAGGACGCGGCCGCCGTCAAGACCATCCAGTACAAAATCCCATTTTTCGACTTTGTCACCCCGTTTAACGCGGTGTTGGACTACACGGACCCGGACCTCGACTGCGACAGGCCCAAAGCCTGGCCCACCATGTTCTGCTCGCAGTTTGTCCTTTTGTTTCTCAGGCACTGCGACAAACACGGCATCATCGAAGTTCCCACCCCCAGACCCTTGTACACATGCAACAGCCACGTCTGCTCCCCGGGCCACCTGAGGGAGATTATGCGCGCAGCGTTTGACCACAAATAGCTTTTTTTACATCCATCGTCCCTGGTAGGAGCGCCCCTGCCCACCACGACACTTTCCAAATCGATGTCGGGCAGCCCCGCTCCAGAGCCGTTGGCCGCCGTCGGGGGTAACTCGATCTCCTTTGCCGAGATCGTAAAGGGACGTGACTCCACCGTGAGGGTCACGGTGGATGGGCTCATTTATGCAGTGGATCTGGTCATGGTGATGACTGCTTTAAGTCGCGATGATGCTGGGAAGACTTTGAGGCGACTCTCGGACGACATATTTCATTCAGTAAATTTTACTGAAAGACAATTATCATCCAGGTATGTAATTTAACGCATTAAAAAAGTTTGTCCGAATGGGAATCGCCATTCGGACAAAATGTCCGAATGGGAAAATCATCATCTGACGCATATTTGGAACAGGGGTGGTGCTCCGGCGAAGCTAGTGAGCTTTCAACACGCGATTGAGCTCGTCATGGTCCTCCCAGGCAAGGTTGCCAAGGAGACCCGCACCCAGTTCTCGAACATCATCAAGAGGTACATGGCGGGAGACGCGTCCCTCGTGGACGAGATCAAGGCCAACGCGGAGTCTGATGATGCCATAAACCAGTTGGCCAGGGCTGACATGCCACAGGTGCAGGTGCAAGTCGAAGACGAGCACACCCGCAAGAGGAAGGCATTGGAGCTCGAAGTTCAAGAGGAGGCTCTGCAGATGAGCCGCGTGGAGCGGCATCTTAAAACTGTGACCATGCAGACCAAGCTCATGGAGATGTACGCCACTATGTGCCCTGGCGGCCAGCTTGACGACAGGACCCGCATGCACTTCAAGGATACCATTGTGAATCTCTCCAGCGCTGCGGCTGGCAACTACCCGGCTATCACAAACGGAGAAGCCAAATCCCTAAACGCCCCGCTTACCATCAGCACCGTCGCGGCCGAACTCGGGCTCCGCTTTTCCACGGAAGACCTCAAAAGCATCGGGGCCAAAGTCAGTAAGGCCTACCTTGCCAAGTATGGAGCTCGAGCATCTCAGCACGCGCAGCAGTGTGGTGGGGCGTATCGTCCTGTGCGTTCCTACACCGAGCGCGATCGCGACATCGTCGAGCGCGCGCTCAGGGATTACGCGCGCATGCGTGAAGACGAATACTGATTTTTAATAAACTTTGTGCCACGTTAAAGCACGCCTCACGCGGGCCCCTCCTCTGCCTCCTCCATACGCTTTACCCACGCTTTCAAGGCGATCTCGAGCAGGGAGCTCAGCTCAAACCCCTTGATCGAAAAGATCACGGCGTCCACCCACGTTGTGGGATAGCCGATGTTTTCCAAGCCAGGGATGTGGTCCTTGAACAGCACCAGGGGGGTCATGATCAGAAGGGGGAAGATCAGGTGCATCACCATGCGCGATAGCAAGTCGGCAAGGGCCCGCATCGCGCGCCCTAGCAGCTTGGAGGCTTTGACAAAGGAAGACATGAACGTGTAACCGACCCAGGAAAATCCACGTCCAATGGCATAAAACGCGGCCTCAATGCACGATCCGACCCAGGCAATCGCGTTTGCGATATTGATGCAGAAAACTCGCAAGTACCATCCAGTCCACATAAACCAGATGCCCGCGCGGTTCCAGCGTGCCTCCACGCGAGCCCCCCAGTCGGCAATCATGGGGGGCACAACCTCGTTGATCCACTTGCACAGTTTTTTGGCGCCGTACAGCATCGCAAAAATCCAGAATATCGCAAGAAGGGTCGTCAGGAGCTTGTTCATGTCCCGCAGGGCTTTTTGGTCAGACTCAGCGATTGTAAGCCGGTCCGTGAGCGCCTGGATGGTCTCATTCAAGTCGCCGACAGACTCCGTGTGGTTGTGGGTCAGACTCTGGATATACGCGGTTTGATTTTTGATAAACGTGGTAAGGCTCAGCAGATCCTCCGAATTCCTGACGTCGGTCAATTGCTTTTCCCTGTGGCAGATCTCGAGCTCTAACTGATGCAGAGACACCATGTTCTCTACGTCAACTTTCATGAAAACTTCGGTGTAGGGGACCATCGCAGTGCTGGGCTGGCTGGGGGCGCAAGCAGACATGCACATGGCGCAGAATATGGAACCAACAGTGGCGTTCATGGTCTAACAGAGCGTGTATCTATGTGCGTACGTGTACTGTGTGTGTCCGGGCAGTCAAACTGCAAGTTTATTATTCGATTACTACAAGGCAAAACAACGGCGATCTATCAGCTTCAAAGGTGATCGCGCCATCACACACGGCTTAAATACGCGGGCGCAAGGGC
>Ga0209299_1000570_pt1 | contig 20889 bp, 19 predicted proteins | sample S_140806_MF_Meta_FD_187326 | JGI IMG/M metagenome (GOLD analysis project Ga0209299, IMG submission 187326) | Freshwater microbial communities from Lake Simoncouche, Canada to study carbon cycling - S_140806_MF_MetaG (SPAdes) (version 2) | ecosystem: Environmental > Aquatic > Freshwater > Lake ...
TCACCCACAACATCGGCAAGCTGCACCGGGCTTCCCTGGCAGCAAGCTGAGGAAGAGTGCTCAAAGGGGCTGATCAGGCCCCGGCAGAGAGCAACTCTCCGAGCTCACCCCCAAGAAACGGGGGGGGAGGGTGACTGTGCCTGTGGAAATGTGCGACAGGCTCCTAGCGGCGGTGCTCGCGGACCAGCCGGTGTCCGAGCCCCAGATCGCCTCGATCGGCTGCAACATCAAATGGCATCCCGGCGCCGCGCCGGCGTGGGCCCGTTGAGGCTCTGGTGCACCCACGCGCGCATTCGGTAGGCGGGCTTAAGGTTGCCGCCATGCCTATTCCCCCCTTCAGCCTCAGCGAGCAGCTGGAGCAGCTCGGCCCCGGCCTCGAGGAGGCGGTTCTCGCGGTTCTGCGCAGTGGTCAATACATCGGTGGGAGCACCATCGCCGGCTTTGAGCAGGCCTTTGCCGAGCTCTGTGGCGTGCCCCATGCGATCGGCTGCAACAGCGGCACTGATGCCCTGATCCTGGCGCTGCGTGCTCTCGGGATTGGCCCGGGCGATGAGGTGATCACCAGCTCCTTCAGTTTTTTTGCCACCGCCGAGGCGATCAGTGCCGTGGGGGCGATTCCGGTCTTCGTGGATGTGGAGGGTGGTTCCTATCTGATCGATGCCAACCGGATCGAAGCGGCCATCACCTCCGCCACCCGCGCCCTGCTGCCGGTGCATCTGTTCGGCCGGCCGGTGGACATGGAGCGCATCAATGCCATCGCCGCCACCCATGGCCTGCTGGTGATCGAGGACTGCGCCCAGGCCAGCGGTGCCCATTGGGCCGGCCGGCCGGTGGGCAGCTGGGGCGATGCCGGCTGCTTCAGCTTCTTCCCCACCAAGAACCTGGGTGGCGCCGGCGATGGCGGCGCTGTGACCTGCCGCGATCCCCAGCTGGCCCAGCGGGTGCGCGAGCTGGCGGTGCACGGCATGCCCCGCCGCTACCTCCACACCGATCTCGGTTACAACAGCCGTCTTGATGCGATCCAGGCCGCCGTGCTGGCGGTGAAGCTGCCGCACCTGGAGCGCTGGGTGGAGCGGCGTCGGGCGATCGCGGCCCGCTACCTCGCCGAACTCTCCCACCTTCCGGGAATCCAGTTGCCCGAGTCGGGCCCCGATGGCCACAGCTGGAATCAGTTTGTGGTGCGGGTAGCCGCCTGCCCTGAGGCCCCAGCGGCCTGCGCCGGCGCCTGCACCCCCTCCTCCGACAGCGCCTGCTACGGCCTGCCCGAGGCCTGCTGCCGCGACTGGCTCAAGCAGCAGCTCCAGGAGGCGGGCGTGATCACGATCATCTATTACCCGATCCCGATTCACCGCCAGCCCGCTTACGGAGAGCTCGGCTATGGCGCCGGCAGCCTGCCCACCACCGAGCGACTCTGCGCCGAGGTGCTCAGCCTGCCGATCTTCCCGGAACTCAGCGCCGACCAGCAGGACACCGTGATCCGCACCCTGCAGCGGCTGCTCAGCGCCGCCGCCGGCAGATCCCTGGACCGGCAGGAATCGCTATCGGTGCGTTCGCTCTGAGGTGAGCGCGGCGATCGGGTGTCGGCCGCGCCGGATCCTTGGCCTGCGCCGATGCGGCTGGTGCGGCCCCCCAGCCGGGCCTCTCGTCCCGGGGGACGGGCCGACATCGGGCACTCACCCCCGCGGCAGGGCGGCATAGAGCGCCTTGAAGCGGGCCTGCTGGAGTTTGTGGTCCACGATCGGCTCCGGGTAGCCGCGGCGTTCCAGGGCGCCGATGCGGCCGCTAATCAGATCGGCGCTGGCCACGTGGGCCAACTCCGGCAGCCAGGTGCGGATGTAGGTGGCTTCGTGGTCGAACTTGGCGGCCTGGGTGGCGGGATTGAAGATGCGCAGGGGCTTGGGGTCCATGCCGCTGCTGGCGCTCCACTGCCAGCCGCCGTTGTTGGCGGCCAGGTCGCCATCCACTAGGTGCTCCATGAAGAAGCGCTCGCCCAGGCGCCAGTCGCAGATCAGGTCCTTCACCAGATACGAGGCCACGATCATGCGCGGCCGGTTGTGCATCCAGCCGCACTCCACCAGCTGCCGCATCGCCGCATCCACAATCGGCATGCCGGTGAGGCCCGCCTGCCAGGCAGCCAGCCGTTGCGGGTCGTTTTCCCAGGGGAAATGGCGCCACTGGGGCCGGTAGGGGCCATCGGCTAGCTCGGGGAAATGGAACAAGGCCTGCTGGTAGAACTCGCGCCAGCAGATCTCCTGCTCCCACACCGTGATTGAGGCCAGTGCCTCATCGCTGCGGGCGGCAAAGCGGGCGACGGCCGCGGCGGCCCAGGCCTGGCGGGGGCTGAGGGTGCCGAAGCGCAGGGCGGCCGAGAGGGCCGAGGTGCCGGCTTCGCCCGGCAGGTTGCGGCCCTCCTCGTAGGAGGCCAGGGCAGGGCCATCGGCGAAGGCTTCGAGCTGGGCCAGGGCCGCGGCTTCACCGGGACGGCAGGGGCAGAGGTCGGCGCCGGCGAAGGCTTCGGGGTGTTCGGCCCCGCTGGCATTCAGAGGGTCGGCGTTCGCTGCGGCAGCGGCTGTCGGGGTGCCGCGGGAACCGCCGCCGGCTGCGCCCTGAACTCCGCTCCTTCCATCTGCTTGGTCTGCGGCCGCGGCGAGGGCTGCCAGGCGAGCGGCTCCCGGCACCGTCTCCAACGCCGGCAGCGCCGCCCAAAGCTCCGGCTGGGGCAGGGCGGCCGGATCCAGATCCAGCAGCTCCCGCGGCGCCGGCCGCAGATCCAGATCGCTGGCGGCGGCGCGCCGCTCCACCTGGCCGCGCCAATTGCGCAGGAAGGGTCCGTACACGCGGTAGGGATCGCCGGCGCCGGTGAGGATCGTTTCGGGGGGCACCAGCAGCTGGTCCCAATCCACCAGCACCTTCACCCCATCGCCCTGCAGTGCAGCGGCCACCTGCCGATCCCGTTCCCGCTCGGCCGGTTCCACGCCCCGGTTCCAGGCCACCACGGCTGCGCCGCTGGCGGCGGCCAACCGTGGCAGCAGCTCCACCGGATCGCCCTCAAGGATCACCAGCCGACTGCCGGCGGCCTGCCAGCGGCCGGAGAGTTCGCGCAGGCTCTCGGCCAGGAACCAGCGCCGGGCCGGAGCCTGCTGCACGGCGGCCAGCTCAGCCGGATCCAGCACCACCACTCCGGTCACGGCCGGGGTGGCGGCGGCCGCGGCTGCCAGGCCGAGGTTGTCGGCCAGGCGCAGGTCGCGGCGGTGCCAGAACAGCCAGCGGGGCGGGGTCACAGCTCCAGCAGCTGGCGGGCGCGGAACCAGGCGGTCACGCTCTTGCCATCGAGGTATTCATCGCCACCAGCAAGGGCCCGATCCAGCTCGGCCGGCTCCAGCAGCAGCACCTCCATGTCCTCGTCGTCGTCGCCGGCGGGGGGGCTCTCGAGGCGGGTGAGCTTCCGGGCCAGGAAGAGGTGGATCACCTCATCGGAATAGCCGGGGCAGGGGAGCATGGCGCCGAGCGGATCCCAGCGGTCGGCGCGGTAGCCGGCCTCCTCCTGCAGCTCCCGCTCCATCGTGGCCAGGGGCTCCTCGCCGGGATCGAGGGTGCCGGCCGGAAACTCCAGCAGCCGCGTCGCCACGGCGAAGCGGTACTGGCGCAGCACCACCACGCGGCCGTCGTCGAGCACAGGCACCGCCAGGGAGGCACCGGGGTGGCGGATCACGCCGAAGCTCGCCTCCAGGCCGATCGGCAGCACCATCCGGTTGAGCTCGAAGCGCAGCTTGCGGGCATCGAGGCTGGCGGTGGTTTCGAGGTGGCGCGAGGGCTCGGGGGGCGGCAGGGGGGCCATCGAGGGGGCGGTTCGAAGGTGGCGCCAGCTTGGCGCATGGGGCCGGTGGGGGATGGTGTCGGCGGGGGGCTCCGGCATCGCGGGCTTGAGCCGCCCATGGCCTGACCCGTTCCCTGCCGGTTGATGTGTAGGAATCGCCTACGCTTTACACATCGGCGGCTGCCGTCTGTCTCGGGAACTGGAGCATGCGCACCAACATCGTTATCGACGACGCCCTGATGCGCCAGGCGATGCAGGCCTCCGGAGCCCATAGCAAGCGGGAGGCGGTGGAACTGGGCCTGCGCACCTTGGTGCGCCTGCAGCAGCAGGGGGAGATCCGTTCCTTTCGCGGGCGGCTGCACTGGGAGGGAGACCTGGAGACGCAGCGGCTCGATGCCGATCCGGAGACAGGCTGTCCAGCTGATCTGGAGCAGGAGCAGGACAGGCTGTGATCGTCGTCGACTCCTCGGTCTGGATCGATTTCTTCAATGGCGTCAGCACACCGGAAGTGGAACAGCTCGATGGCCTGCTGGGGGTGACTCCTGTGGCGATCGGTGATCTGATCCTGGTGGAAGTGGTCCAGGGCTTCCGGCAGGAGAAGGATGTGGCGCTGGCCCGCCAGCTGTTCCGCTCTTTGGCGCCGCTGTCGATGCTTGACGCCCGCAATGCCTGGAAGTCTGCCGAGAACTATCGCGAGCTACGGCGCCGCGGCATCACAGTCCGCAAGACGATCGACGGGATCATCGCCACCGCCTGCATCGAGGCCAACCTGCCGCTGCTGTTCAGTGATCGTGATTTCTTGCCGTACGTGGAGCACTTGGGGCTTGCGGTCGTGACGGGGGCGGCGCCACCGGTGGCGGTGAAACGCGATTGAGCCTGCACCAGGCAGCCAGCAGCCACTCAGTCCGCGAGCGAAGGATCCGCGAGGGAATCAGCGTGGGCGTGATGATCCGAGGCTCCAGGGATGGGAGCGGCAACCCCAGCAACCCCCCACGCGGCGACGGGCTGGGGATCAGCTGAAGCCCAAGATCCTGATCGGGGGGCGCTAGTTGCAGCCGCATGCGGCCCAGGCAGACCCGCTCTCCGCCGCCGAAGGGCAGCAGGCTCACGCCGATCGCTGGGGATGGCCGGCTCCGTACTCAGCGATGACATCGGAGAGAGCTTGCCCTGAGGATTACCACGCGGGCCAAGCTGGCGGCAGCCTCAGCGGATGATGCGCAGCCCCAAGAGCGGCATGACGGTCAATAAAAGACGACTCGATAATCCAGCGTTGAGTCATATTGACGTGCATCATGGATTAGCAAGTATCGGCTTCACAGACTCCACCCACTTCAGTGGAGTGCTAGCAGATGCGGCCGAACTGTTCATCGAGCAGCCCTCTCGCTCCGGGTCGACCGTCTTCTTAACCAGTTGATGATCTCTTCATAAACTTTGCTATTGGAAGCAGTCTTATGCTGCGAGCGAAACATATAGGCTTCGATGCTGCGAGATAAATTATTTTTTCATTATCGGCCCTTAGGGGGCTGGTGATCCAGGAAGCATCCACAAAGCACAGGCATTTCTCAACTCCCTGAAAAGAAAATTGTATGGCTGTCAATGCTGGCGACATCGCTTTTGTAGGCGTCAATGCAACTAATCCTGATCAGTTTGCCATTCTTGCGCTGAATGCCATCGCGGCTGGAGATAGCTTTTACGTAACTGACGGAGGTATCACTGGGGTAAGTGGCGCAGCGTCAGCTTACTTTCGCGCAACCGAGGGATTTCTCCAGTACACGGCACCAGCGGGAGGGATCGCCGCGGGTACGGTCATCCTGATCAACGGTGGCGATACAACCGCTACACCGCCGGTGCCACTATCGGTCTCACTCAATGGGGGTGGCTCAGCTGGTTCCGTAACCCTGCTCGCAAACAGCAACAATGCCACGAGCAACTTCTCATTTTCGAACAGCGGGGACTCTCTCACCGCCTATTGCGTCAGCAGCGGAACGCACCTCACAGGAACTCCGATCCTAATCGCATTCATCGGCTTTGGAGTGATCCCCTATGGCTCAGGCGATGCAAACAATTCCAACATACCCACCATCACCAATGGGCAGGTTCTCAATGTCGGCAACTTAGACAATGCGATTTTTACGAATTCGGCAGTCGTCTTCTCGCAGTCGATCTCGGCACTCAGCACAGCAGCGAATTTTACCGCTCGTAACACCACGCGGGTTGATCTCTCGACCCTTTCATCAGCCCCTGCTGCACCTGCGGTGAGCCTTTCACTGAGCAGCACCACGGGCTCAGAAACTGGCCAAACCATCATCACCGCCACGGCAACAGCATCGAGTGCTGTTGCCGGCAACCAAACCGTTGCGCTGGCTGTCACAGGCTCTGGCATCACCGCAGGGGATTACAGCCTCAGCAACAGCATCATCACCATTGCCAGTGGCAGCACGAGCGGGTCGGTGACCTTCACGGTGGTGGACGATGCTCTGGTCGAAGGCACAGAGACCGCCACCCTCACGATCAGCAGCCCGTCCAGTGGCATGACCCTCGGCAGCCCGGTGTCGCAAACGATCACCCTCACGGACAATGACAGCCCGCCGTCCGTGACACTGTCGCTGAGTGCTGCCGCGGGCTCGGAAGCTGGTCAGACCATCATCACGGTCACAGCCACGGCATCAGCTGCTGTGGTGGGCAGCCAGACGGTGGAGGTAGGAGTTTCCGGGAGCAACATCACAGCAGCCGACTACATTCTGAGCAATAGTCTGATTGCTATCAGCGACGGTCAGTCCACGGGTTCAGTGACCTTCACGATTGCCGATGATTCTCTGTTTGAAGGCAGTGAAACCGCCACCCTTACGCTCAGCAATCCCTCGACAGGAATCAGCCTCGGCAGCAGCATCAGCCAAACGATCTCGATCTCGGATAATGAGATCTTGATCACCGAGATCAACCCCTCAGGCAACAACAGCAGCTATCAAGCCGATTGGTTTGAACTGAGCAACAACAGTGCCAGCGCTGTGAGCCTGGTTGGCTGGAAAATGGATGATAACAGCAACGCATTCGCAAACTCAGTCGCGCTGCGTGGCTTGAGCACCATTGCCGCCGGCAGTTCGGTGATCTTTTTAGAGAGTGATGCAGCCGGCTCCAATGATGCCACCATCCTCGCCAACTTCTCCAAAGCTTGGTTTGGCACAAGCACCCCACCGAGCGGCTTCCTTTTCGGCTTCTACGGCGGCTCGGGTGTGGGGCTGAGTGCCTCCACAGATGCGGTGAATGTGTTTGATGCCGCTGGCAATCTGGTGAGCCGTGTCAACTTCGGTTCTGCCTCAGCCACAGCAAGCTTTGACAACAAGTCTGGTGCCTCCCCTGTTTCCACGCTGAGTGTGGCTGGGGTGAATGGGGCCTCCGTTTCCTTCAATGGCGCGGAAATGGGCTCTCCGGGAACGACCACCAATGAACTCCTGCCCACGGTGACGATCGCCAGCACCGATGACAGCGCTGCTGAAGCAGGGTTGAATCCTGGTACGTTCCGCATTGCCCGAACCGGTGCGATCACCAGTGCGCTCGCCGTAGGCTATTCCGTAGCCAGTGGTAGTGGGCAGGCCAGCGGTTCTGATTACACGCCGGTTCTCAACGGCTCGGCCACGATCGCAGCCGGACAATCGTTTGTCGACATCACCATCACGCCAGTGGATGATCTGCTGGTGGAGGGCCCAGAGACCATCTCCTTGATGCTGACTAGCAGCAGCACCTACAGCCTGGGCATTGCAACGGCCACCGTTACCATCACCGATAACGATTTCATAACGGCTGCGCCCTCGATTCAAGAGGCAGCCAGCACCACCCCTCTCCTGAATCTGCCCGCAGCCGGCAGTGGTGCCGCGAGCGGTGTGATCAATGACCCGACAGATCCCGCCCATACTCTCGGGATCGATTTTGTGATCGCTGATCCGGATACCGATCTCAACAGCCTCACGGTAACGGTGAGTAGCAGCAACAGCAGTGTGGTGAGCACCAGCAATCTGAATCTCAGTGGCTCGGGAGCCGGCCGCAATTTGAAGATCAGTCCCAACGGTATTGGCTTGGCGGATATCACACTGAATGTAAGTGATGGTATCAATAGCGCCGCCTATGTGATCCACTACGCAGCATCCGCTGCATCGGTTTCTCCCAGCAGCACGCGCTTCTTCACGGGCACCAGTGATGCCTCCACGGCCGTCGCGATCGACAGCCAATTCATGCTGGTGGCGGATGACGAAAACCAGGTGCTGCGGTTGTATGACCGCAGCAATTCCGGGCTGCCGATCGCTGGGTTCGACTTCACCACCTCCCTCGCTCTTCCTGACACCTCGGCTGGTGTGCCGCGTGAGGTTGATCTGGAGGCATCGCTGCGCGTGGGCAACCGCATCTATTGGCTGGGTTCTCTCAGCAACTCCAGCAGTGGTGCTGGTCGCCCCAACCGCAATCGCCTGTTCGCGACAGATGTTTCGGGCAGCGGGGCAACGACCAGCCTGAGTTATGTTGGCCGCTATGACAATCTCAAGGCCGATCTGATCAGCTGGGGGGATGCCAACGGCTACAACTTCACGGCCAGTGCAGCCACGGGTGTTATTCCTGAAGCGGCCGATGGCAGTGGCTTCAACATCGAAGGGTTAACGATCGCACCCAACGGCACAACGGCCTATGTGGCTTTCCGTGCTCCCGAGGTTCCCACCGCAAGCCGTGCCAAGGCCTTGATCGCACCGATCGCAAACTTTGCAGACCTGGTGACCGGTTTGGCAACAACCGCCAGCATTGGCGCTGCTATCGAACTGGATCTCGGTGGGCGTGGTATTCGGGAAATCAAGCGCAGTTCCGGTGGTGATTATCTCATCATCGCTGGACCAGCGGATACGGCCACAGGCACCGCCCCCAAGAATTTCCATCTCTACACTTGGACCGGCAATGCGGCGGATGCACCTGTTCTGCGCTCGGCGGATCTCACCTCCTTGCTGGCAGGAGGCAGCTTTGAATCGATTGTGGATCTACCCGCCAGCCTTAGCAGTAGCAGCCAGATCCAACTGTTGGTGGACAATGGCGACACAGACTTCTACAACAACGGCACCGCAGCCAAAGAGCTGGATCAGAACAACTTCAAGAAGTTTCGTGGTGAATGGCTCACCTTGGGCACCCCGGTCTACAGCCTGCCGGTGGGTGCCCTGTCTTTGAGCAGTGCTTACAGCCAAAACTTCAACTCCCTGATCAGCTCTGGAACCACCACCTGGACGAATGGATCAACGCTGAGTGGCTGGTACAGCGCAAGAAGCGGATCCGGCATATCGATCGCTGCCAATGATGGCCTCAACAGCAGCGGCAATCTGTACAGCTATGGCACAACGAGCAGCACCGATCGCGCCCTCGGCTCCGTGGGTTCGGGCAATAACGCTGCCGGCAGCTTTCTCTGGGGGGCGCGCTTCTTCAACGACACGGGCAGCACGATCAGCACGCTCTACATCACTTATGCTGGCGAGCAGTGGCGAAACAGTGCCGCGGCGGCACAGACTGTTGATTTCCAGTATCAACTGGGTGCAACAAGCCTCAACGCCGGAAGCTGGACTGACTTTAATCCGCTGGATTTCATCAGCCCTGTGACGGGCGGCACCGCTGGTGCGTTGAATGGAAACCTCAGCACCAACCGCACCTTCCTCTCGGGCACCCTGAGTGGTTTGTCGCTTGCTGCGGGCCAGGAGATCTGGCTGCGCTGGTCGGACCCCGATCACAGCGGCAGCGATCACGGTCTGGCGATCGATGATGTGCAGATCTCGATCAATCCTCTGCCGGGAATCTCGATTTCAGAGTCGGCTGGAAGCACGAGCGTGAATGAGCAAGGTGCCACCACAGACACCTATACGCTCACTCTGAACACCACCCCCACAGCCCCGGTCAGCATTGTCGTCGCGGCTGCCGATAACCAGACCCGTCTTAGCACCGATGGCATTATCTTTGCCGCGTCACTCACCCTCAGCCTCAGCGATCAAAGCCCACAAACCATCACTGTAAAGGCGCTTGATGACGCCGCGATTGAGGCCTCGCCTCACCAAGGGGTGATCACACACGCGGTATCGAGCGCCGATAGCAACTACAACGGCCTCTCGGTTCGTGCGGTCAACGTTGGCATTCAGGACAACGACGTTGCGCCCATTATCACAAAGATCAACCAGATCCAGGGTAGTGGCTCCACATTCAACTCGACCTACGGCGGAACGCAGACGATCGAAGGAATCGTGACCCGCGTATTCCTTGGTTCAACGAAGCTGAATGGCTTCTATGTGCAAGAAGAAGCAGCCGATTCCGATGGCAACGCCGCTACATCGGAGGCGATTTTTGTTTTTGATTCCGCCGGTCTATTTACGGGGAATCAAGGCGACAAAGTGCGCGTCACTGGAAGCGTTGGCGAGTCTGTGTCCAGCAGCTCCAACATTGCCGGCACCGGCTCCAGCAGCCTCACCCAGCTGTCTGCTCTGACGAGTGTCGTCAACCTCGGTGCGGTTTCACTGCCGGCCTTAACGAGCGTGATCCTGCCGATTGCGGATGGATCGCAATTGGAGCGCTACGAGGGGATGCTGGTGGAGATCAGTGCCGGCAGCAACCCACTGGTTGTGACAGAAACGTTCAAGTTAGGAAGGTATGGCCAGGTTGGCCTTTCGGCGGGGGAGCGCCTCGGGCAGTACACGCAGTTCAACACACCCAGTGTGAGCGGCTATGCGAACTATCTGACTGATCTCCAAGATGGCTACATCATCCTTGATGACGGCAGCACAAGCCAGAACCCCGACCCTGTGATCCATGCCCGGGGGGGGCAGCCCCTCAGTGCCAGCAACCCCCTGCGCGGCGGCGACACGATCACAAGCATCACAGGTGTTTTGGATGAGCGCTTCGAGGGCTATCGCGTGCAGAGCGGAACTGCGGCCAACTTCATCGCCAGCAACCCCCGCAGCACCACAGCACCGCCGGTGCAGGGAACACTGAAGATCGCCAGTTTCAACCTGCTCAATTATTTCAATGGCAATGGCAGCGGCGCAGCCGGGTCTGCCGGCGGCTTCCCGACAGCACGTGGCGCCAACAGCCTGGCGGAGTTTGAACGGCAGCGTGCCAAGACGATCGCGGCCGTTCTGGGCCTGAGCGCCGACATCATTGCTTACAACGAACTCGAGAATGATGGCTATGGCTCCTCCAGTTCCGCTCAGCAGCTGGTGGAAGGCCTGAATGCCGCCCTTGGCCTCAACGCTTACAGCTTCATCACCCCATCAGCCGGCTTGCTGCAAGCCGATGGCCGCTTCGGCGGTGATGAGATCAGCGTTGGTTTCCTCTACCGCAGCGATCGTGTCCGCCAGGCGCCTGGCTCCAGCGTTGCGGCGCTTCAGAGCGGCAGCTTCGACCAGGGCAGCAACCGCATTCAACGCCCCGCCCTTGCGGTCAGCTTTGAGCGCCTTGATGCCGGTGTGGCGACCGGCGAACAACTCACCACAGTCGTCACCCATCTCAAGTCGAAGGGCAGCAGTGCCGGCGGCAGCGGCGATGCCGACGCTGGCGACGGCCAAGGACTCTCCAACGGCAGCCGCACCCGCGCTGCCGCGGAACTGGCCGACTGGCTGGCCTCCTCTCCCACCGGTCTCAACGATCCGGATGTGTTGATCCTGGGCGACCTGAACAGCTACCTGAAGGAAGATCCGATCACCACCCTTGCGGCTCGGGGGTACCAGAGCCTTTACGGGCCTGAGTCGTATTCGTATCAGTTCAATGGCCAGTGGGGATCGTTGGACCACATGCTGGCCAGCGCCAGCCTCGCTGCCCAACTGGGAAGCGCCCGTAAGTGGGCGATCAACAGCGATGAAGCGGTGGTGCTGGATTACAACACCGAATTCAAATCTGCCTCACAAATCAACAGCTTCTACAACGCCGATCCCTTCCGCAGCTCCGACCACGATCCGCTCCTGGCTGGCTTTCTGCTCAATCCCTCCAATCGCGGTGCGGCCAGCTTCACGATCAGCGGCTCTCCGGTGGTGGGCCAGACCCTCATCGCCGCTCTGGCCACTTCCGATCCCGATGGGGATGGTGCGTTTGCCTACCGCTGGCAGACCTCTGCCAATGGCAGCGACTGGACCGTGGTGGGCACGAACAGCAGCAGCTACAGCGTCGCGCCAGCCGATGAAGGCCAACAGCTGCGGCTGGTGGTCTCCTATACCGATGCAAGGGGCTTTGCCGAAACCATCACCGTGGGTGCAGGCACGGTGCCGCTGATGCCCGATCTGGCGATATCCGCCCTCACGCCATCCCAAAGCGAAGGCTCCATCGGCTCCACCGCCTTTGCCTTCCAGATCAGCCGCTCCGGCGATCTCAGCGGGAGCAGCCGCGTGGCCTGGGTTGTGGAGGGCAGCGGCAGCAATCCCGCCAATACTGCAGACTTCGCCTTCAATCAATGGCCCAGCGGAACCGCCGTATTCGCCACCGGACAAGACAACCTCACGATCACGATCCCGGTGATTGCTGATGGCATGGTGGAGCCGGATGAGCGCTTCGGTGTGTTGCTCAGCTCCGCCAGCAATGGCCGGATCACGCCAGCATCCGCCAGCGCCACCAGCCTGATCCTCAACGACGATCTGCCCGCCCAGACCTTCAGCTTCACGGCCTCACCCACCACCGTGTTTGAAGGCAATGCCGTTGCGATCGGTGTCATCACCACCAACGTGTCAGCAGGCACTCGGCTCTATTGGCAGGCCAGTGGCGCCGGCATCACGGCGTCCGACTTCAGCAGCGGGGGCCTCATTGGTGACGTGTTGATCGGCGCTGATGGACGATCGTCCTTCACCAGAACCATCGCGGCTGATGCGGTGGTCGATCCTGACGAAACCCTGGAGATCAAGTTTTTCAGCGATACGGCCCGCAGCCTGCAGGTGGGCAACACCCTCAACCTCACGATCAAGGAACCGACCGTTGGCCTGTCCACGGATAGCAACGACATCATCATCGGCACCGCCGCTGGTGAGCGCCTCAACGGGGTGCCCTCAGGCTCCAGCCTGCGCGGTCGGGGCTCCCGCGATGAACTCACCGGCCAGGCAGGAGACGATCTCTTCGTTCTGGGTGATGCCAGCGGCACCTACTACGACGATGGCCTGTCTGCCAACCGCGGCACCACCGATATGGCCATCATCCGGGACTTTGCGATGGGTGATCGCATTCAGCTCTGGGGAGATAGTTCTCAATACACGTTCGTTTCTACCCTTTATAATGGGATCAAAGGAACGCGCATTGATCTCCTGCCACCAATCTCGGGTTCCTTGCCAGAAGCCATTGGCTTTGTGCAAGGTGCCACGTTAGCCTCCTTGAACCTCACCAACACCAACCAATTCTCTTACGTCAAACTGTGATCTCATGAGCCTTTCTTGTCGTCACCTATCCGGGGCCGTTGTCGGCGCTCTGCTGCTGCCGCTGGCTTCCGCCATCCCCGCCCAAGCGGTGTCGGTCAATGTCGGCAGTACGTCCTATGACATTTCCTTCACCACAACCTCCCAGAATCTAAGCTCGGCACTCTTTGCTGCGACAGCACCTGGCCAAATGCCCTGGTGGGGTGATGCAGGGCTGGCCTCCACTTTTGCCGCCCAGGTGTACGACCAGCTAGGCCTCAATCTCTACCAAGCGGGTTACGGAGCAGTTTTTGCCTATGACTACAACCCAGCCGGTTTGGGCGAAGTTTATGGCATCGTCCAAAACACCTTGGATACTAGCGATCAGCTTGATCTGGATTCCACATCGCCTCTCGCAGCGGCTAATCCTTACCCCTACGCCATAGCTGCGGCCTCCTCCACGACAGCAGTTCCGGCTCCTTTGCCGTTGTTGGGGGCTGCCGCAGCGTTTGGCTGGGCAAGGCGGCTTCGCAGCAATCGAAACTTGATCATTCGTAAGGCGGGGCGCGTGAATGAAGAAGCTGTCTGAGTCGTTGAGGGCTGCAGCCGCTCAGTCAGCGTGCGAAGGATCCGCTTGGGAATCAGCGCTGGCCGTACCGGTCTGAGGCTCCGGGGGTGGGAGCGGCAACACCAGCAACCCCCCACGCGGTGAGGGGCTGGGGATCAGCTGCAGCGCAAGATCCTGATCGGGGGGCGCCAGTTGCAGCCGCAGGCGGCCCAGCAGCCCCACCGCCATCAGCCGGATTTCGAGCTCCGCCAGCGCCTTGCCCAGGCAGACCCGTTCGCCGCCGCCGAAGGGCAGCAGGGTGAGGCCCGTGTCGCCTTCAAGGTGCCGCTGGGGGCGGAAGGTCGCCAGGTCGTGCGGATCCGGCGAAGCCGAAGGCTCACGCCGATCGCTGGGGATGGCCGGCTCAGCAGCAGCGGCATAGCGATTCGAGGCGGTCAGGGCCACCTGCACCACCTGGCCGGCGGGCACCGCCACGCCATCGAGCAGCAGCTCCCGGGTGGTGCGGCGGAAGAAGCCCCCCACCGGTGGGTTGAGGCGCATCACCTCGCTGATCAGGGCCGTGAGCTTCGGGGCGGCAGCGGCGTCGTAGGCACTGGCGGCCTGCTCGGGGGCGGGCGGCCAGGGCAGAGCCTCCAGCTCCGGCCGCCACCAGGGCTCCAGCTCTGGATGCTGCAGCAATGCCGTCATCAGGCAGCTGAGCGAGGAGGCGGTGGTCTCGTAGCCGGCGAACAGCAACAGCAGCAGCTGCTCCACCACGTCGGCGTCGTCGAGGGGGAGGCCCGCCTCATCGGGGCCGCCGCTGAGCAGGTCGAGCCCGCCGGCCAACGGTTCGCCGGCCGCCGCGCGCTCACGGCTGCGGCGCAGCACCTCCCCGAGGCGCGCCAGCAGACGGCCGCGGGCCTGCAGGGCCTTGGCGAAGGGGGTGCCGGGCAGGGCCAGGGGCACGGAGAACAGGGCGCGGGTCCAGATCTCGAAGTCGTGGAAGAGGGCCTCGCGGTCGTCGCCCTCCAGGCCCAGCACCACCGTGGCGATCACGCTGAAGGCGAAGCGGCGCAGGCGATCCACCAGCGGCACCGGCGTGGATGCGGCGGCCAATTCGGTGCTGAGCTCGTCGACCAGGGTCACGATGCCGGGGCTGTAGCGGCGCAGGGCCGCCGCCGAGAACAGCTGGCCCACCACCCGCCGCCGGGCGCGGTGATCGGGGCCGTTGCGGTTGGCCAGGGAGCGGCTGCCCAGCAGCTCGCGCACGCTCACGGGCCACCAGCCCTCGGTGGCCTCCGGCTGGCTGAGCAGATCCCCGATCGCCCGGCCGCCGCGGATGAACACCAGCGGCTGCCCCAGCAGGTTGGTGGCAAACACGTTGCCGTATTCGGCGAAGCGCTTCTGGGCAAATCCCGGATCACGGAAGAAGGCGAGGGCCTCCAGCACGCCGGTCACGGCGCCGGTGCGGGGCAGGGGGCGGGGGGATGTCTGCCGGGCAGGGGTGTTCACCAGGGCAGCTCCTCACCGTTGGCGTGCCAGAAGCGGCCGCTGCTGCCCAGTGTGAGCGCATCGAGGCGCGCCAGCAGCCCGGCGGCGGCCTGCTCGGGCGGGATGCCGGCGAAGCCCACCATGCGGGTGGCCACCATGCCGGGGTGGAGGATCGCCACGGCGATGCCGCGGGGCTTCAGGTCCACCGCCAGGGAGCGGCCGGCCATGTTTAGGGCCGTCTTGCTGAGGCGGTAGCCGTAGTAGCCGCCGGAGCCGTTGTCGTCGATCGAGCCCATGCGGCTGGTGATCAGCCCCAGCTTCGAGCCCGCAGGCAGGTGGGGCAGCAGGGCGCGGGCCAGCAGCAGCGGCGCCAAGGCGTTCACCTCAAACTGACGCCGCAGGCTCTCGGCACTGAAGCTCTCGAGGTTGTCGGCTTCCAGGATGCCGGCATTGAGGATCGCGCCATCGAGCCGCACCCCGGCCAGGCGCGTGGCTAAGTCCTCCAGCGACGCCGCGCTAGTGAATTCGATCCCCGCCTCAATCCGCACCCCCAGCGCCTGCAGCTCCACCGAGGGCGTGCGGCACACGGCGATCACGCTGTCGCCCCGCGCCTGGAGCAGGCGGCAGAGGGCCAGGCCGATGCCGCGATTGGCGCCGGTGACCAGCCAGGAGGCCATGGCGGATGGGGGCGGTGGGGAGTTCCAGGATGTCAGGGGCGCGGGGGAGGCGTGGGCCTGGGGGGCTGGGGTGCTGTGCTTAGCCAGCAGCTCGAGCCGCAAGACAGGTTAGGATCGATCGGCATCACGTATGACGACTTTGCCATGGATGTCGCGACCGTTTCTCCTAAGTTTCAGGTTGTGATTCCCAAGCGGGTCCGCGAGCAGTTCGGCCTCAGCCCTGGGCAGACCCTGCAGGTGATCGCCTTGCCGGGGCGCATCGAGTTAGTGCCCACCCAATCTCCAGCGGCGTTGCGTGGTTTTCTGCCGGGCAAGAACACCTTCCAGCGCGAGGGGGATCGCCTGTGACGCTCAAGCGGGTAGTGGTGGACTCCTCGGGCTGGATTGAGGTGTTCACCAATGGTGGGCAGGCCGAGCACTTCCTGGCCCTGATGGCCGACGAACGTGCCCTGGTGGTGCCGGCGATCAGTGTCTATGAGGTGTACAAGTGGGTCCTGCGTGAGCACGGGGAGGCCCAGGCCGTGCAGGCGGCCGCCGTGATGCAGGGCGCTCAGGTGGTGGATCTCGACAGCCGGCTGGCACTTGCGGCAGCCCAGCTCAGCCATGCTCTGCAGCTACCGATGGCGGACAGCATCATCCTGGCCACGGCCAGGGATCAGCAGGCCAGGCTGCACACTATGGACAGCGATTTTCGAGGCATCGCCGATGTGGAGTGGCTGGGTTCGGAGTAGCCGGAATTGGCACGGAGACGCTCTGGCCAGCTTCCAGATCGAAGAACAGCTCCGGGGGCGAGGAGGAGTTCGCTCTGCCTGGCCAATCGATACAGCTATCGCATAACGCCTCCCCGAAATTGCCAGCGATAGCCCTAAATGCCGCCCGACGAGGCACACTGCATCCAAGCGATGCCAGCCCAGCCCCTCGATGCCCGATCAGGAGCTGCTCGACGACGTCTCCTGCCGGTGGTGGCCGCTACCTTGCGCAGTTCGGCGGCCGATCTGGATCCGCAGAAGGTGGATTAGCTTGGTTTGCTGCCGCCTATGCAGCCGCCATCGGCCGGGAGGTACGGATCGATGACATCCAGCCGATTGTCAACGAACTGCTCGCCGCCAACGTGCTGATGCGCCTCGGCCATGGTCTCTATGGGGTGAGCGATCCCTTTGTTCAGAAGATCTGGCGTGAGCGCCAGACTTCTTGACGCCATCCGAGTTCCAGATCGTGATTCCCAAGCGGGTCCGCGAGCAGTTCGGCCACAGCCCCGGGCAGACCCTTCAGGTGATCGTCTTGCCGGGGCGCATCGAGCTGGTGCCCACCCAGTCACCAGCAGCGCTGCGCGGTTTTCTGCCGGGCAAGAACACCTTCCAGCGCGAGGCGTGAGCACGGGGAGGCCCAGGCCGTGCAGGCGGCTGCCCAGCTCAACCAAGCTCTGCAGTTGCCTATGGCCGACAGCATCATCCTGGCCACGGCCAGGGATCAGCGGGCCAGGCTGCACACCATGGACAGCGATTTTCGAGGCATCGCCGATGTGGAGTGGCTGGGTTCGGAGTAGCCGGAATTGCACGATTGAAGTCTTAAAGCAGTTGAGCGTCAGCTGCGTTGAAAACGGTAAGCTCACCGAACCTCTGCTTTAGGCGGTCAGCAATGTGGTCGACGGATGCTTGGCTGTCTTATTTGCGATAGTTGACGAAGATCACTATGTGACTCCGCGAGTGCCCTAATTCAATCGCTTTTGGTGGTATTAATGCATGATACGAAGGTCTGGATCCTAACGCTCCAGAACAGAAGAGGTCAAAAGCTGAGTCGATAAGATTGGGATTTATCTCCCCGTCCGCTGGATCTTGAAGTTAGGCCTTCAATCGAAGCATTTGGGGTCAGTCTTCGATATCGAGTGGATTATACGTGCCTCCGTCAACAGCGAGAGACGAACCAGTGATGAAGGAGGCTTCCTCGGAGAGGAGGAAGCCTATGGCCGCAGCTATCTCGTTAGGCTCGGTGATCCGTTTCAGTGCGTACGTCGCCTTGACGATATTAGCGTAATCTGCCTCTTTGATTGCAGGATTTATGCGGGAACTTCCGGCTTCTATCCACTTCATCTTATTCACCTCACTGGTGAATCCCCATAGGTTTTGAGTCCAAAAAACTCGTTATCCGATTGCCCGTCCACTCTGAAGCCGTTCCTGGGGATCCCCTTGTCCCAGTCCCATCCGTCTTTCTTCTCTCGTCGCAATAACGCGTCGGGACGAAGATGCGACGACTGGCCTCCGTGACTAACGAGAGTATCGACTTTAAGAACCAGTGGCTCGCAACATTTTTCAGTTACTATCTGACGAAGCCTCTCCGAGAACTTGCCTTTTCGTGTTCTTCATAATTCTGAACGTTTAAGAGAACGAATTCCGAGGGGTTTTGTGTCAAAAATAGAACGACCTCGTTCAGGATCGAATCAAAGGTGCCCTGGTCGTGCCCACCGTGCGTGACTATGAATTTCGTATTTGCGCTACAGAGGAGAAGCCGGATGACTGGGAACCTGATCCCGCGCGAGTTGATCTATGATCGAAAGGTTCAGGCGCTCTACCTTATGCCTGTTGCTTAAGATCACACCAGTCTTGTGTGTCCCTGGAATACTGACCAGAGCGATTGACTGTGTAGAAGTGAGTCCTGTCATCCAATTGTTCACGTTCATCTCCATGTATTGTTTTCATGACCGCGTGGTCTGTTGAAGGCGCATACTAGGCAATAGACAAGACCTGACCCCTCGCCACCCTTTGTCCCCCTTATCCACGATTGTTTGGAAAGGTTGGGGTGAGGAACGAACCCCAACCTACGGCTCTGCCTGGCTACCTGGATAATTATTTGTTTTTGGTGGTCTCGGGCTTGCCTTCGTCATCAATAGTCAAGGTTAGATCGCCTGCCTCAGCTTCCAGCCACACTACTGGGTTCTTCTCCCCATCCTTCAACGCGTAAACTTCGTTCGGGTCGTTGTCCCAAAAGCACCAGTTCCCCTCTTTGGTGTAGATGTTGAGTGCTATACTCACGACGGAGTGACAGTCGCCTTTGGTCTGGTTAACGAGGATTGGCCTTTCCGGAGAGTAGGACTCTTTTGCCGGTACAAGATGCGCATCGCGCGTCGACTTTGGATTGGTCAAAGCAACGGAGCGATCTGAGTTGTTGATGATTGTCGTGATGTGATAAGCCATGATTCGTCTCCTGTCGAGTGATGAGCTACTTGGTTGGATCAGCGAAGGGGTAGACCGACTCTGCGGTCTAAAAGCGATTCGGTGGGCCGCAGGAGCTGCCAAGTGGCTGCTTCTGTCTTATGGGCTAATGATTGATGTCCTCCTGCACAAATCCCCCCATACTTAGCAAGTCCACTTCACCCCCGCCCACTATGTCATCGTTTATTCCGCGGTCTGCATCACATTCCCTGCATCAATGCAGGCCGGCGGGGTTTCGTACACCTGACAGCCCGCGATTCTGGTCATGGGAATAGATCATGATCGTTTTCACATCGCTGTGGCCGAGCAGTTCCTGAATGGTGCGGATGTCGGCGCCCTGATCCAGCAGGTGCGTAGCGAACGAATGGCGGAAGGTGTGGCACGTTGCTGGCTTGCTGATTCCCGCCGCCTGCACCGCTGCAGGCACAGCACGCTGCAAAAGGCTGGGATCGAGATGGAGGCTTCCCTCCCTGTTCTGCCGTGGATGCCGCCAACGACGGCTCTGGGGAAACAGCCATTGTCATCCCCATTCCCGCGCAGCATCCTGGTGCACACCCCTCACGCCCTGCACGTGCCGTTTCAGGGGCACCACCAGGCTGGAAACCAGCACTGTGTGTCGGTCCTTGTCTTCCTGTATGCTTTCAGGGGTCGGGATGCATCACCGCCAGCCCATCCCTTATCGCTCATCACCAAGCGAGCAGAGACGCAGCATCCCCTGACAGCTGATTCAGGGGTCCGGCAACAGTGTCGGCATCACCCCGCCACGGTGATGGGCAATCCAGGCCTGCTCCAAGAACTGCCAGACATCGCGGCCCTGTTGTCTGAGGCTGGTGGTGACCGTGAGCAGGCGGCTGCGGCAGATAGCACCCTGGCGGGATTGGACGCCATGGCTGATCTTGCGCTGAATCACCTACTGGCGCAGGGCGCGCTCTGCAGCGTCGTTGGTGGGCTCGATTCCACGGGTCTCTAGGAATGTCAACAACCCACCTGTCACCATCTGGAGCTGCTGGCAGGTGCGCACCGTCTTGTCCCACGGCGTTCGCTCGCCCCGCTGGTAACCCAGCTCCACCACCCGCTGCAGGGTGGCCTCAAAGTCCTTGCGGAGTGGCCGGCAGTGTTGTTGGAAGGCGGGCCAGTCGATCGTTCCATCCTTGTAGCGGTGCCAGTGGCCAAACAACTGTTGCTGCAGGCCCCAGCAGCTGGGCGTCGAATTCAGCGCTGGCGCCCGGGCGTTCGGCGATGGCGGTGAGGTCGCGGATCAGGTGCGCCCAGCACAGCTGGCGTTGCTGGGTGGGCAGATGGTTGTAAGCCGAGAAGCGATCTCTCACCACAATCCCGCCAAAGGTGCTCCCCAGCAGCTCCATGGCGGCGGCTGTGGATCGACTCAGGCCTTGGAGAACACCGTCACCACAGCGGTGACCATGACCCATTGCCAGCCCCGCTTGCCAGTGGGATTGTTGCCGTCGGCGTTGCCGGTGGGGGCTCCGGTTTCAACCGCTGCGCGCAAGTCTTCGTCTACGACAAAGGCCACCGGTTGCTGACGGGCGGCCTCCAGTGCCTGGGCCATCGGTTTTGCCAACACTGCGCTGATGCGCTGGCGGATCATGGCAATCTCCCTACGGCTCATGTCCACCCCCAGCAGATACTGGAGGCGGCGGCATTGCTGGTGCTGCGAAAAAAGTGGGAGGCCTTCTGCTCGGAGGACGAGGAAGGCTGACGAGTGCCGCCCAGCGGCGGATGGCGATCGAGCTGATCGTCGAGGCGAATGCCGCTG
>Ga0209299_1000572_pt1 | contig 20879 bp, 26 predicted proteins | sample S_140806_MF_Meta_FD_187326 | JGI IMG/M metagenome (GOLD analysis project Ga0209299, IMG submission 187326) | Freshwater microbial communities from Lake Simoncouche, Canada to study carbon cycling - S_140806_MF_MetaG (SPAdes) (version 2) | ecosystem: Environmental > Aquatic > Freshwater > Lake ...
TCCGAGTTGCGGAGGAAAAACTATGATTTCAGAAAACGCGTCGTCCGCAACTTCGGACCAATCAATTGTTATCCCGTCAGTACCATTTCGACCGTACTACGAGGATGCATTGGTAACGATATACAACGCCGATTGTCGGCAAGTGCTACCGTTTTTGCCCAAGTTCGATTTGTTATTGACGGACCCGCCGTATGGTATGAAGCGAGACGGAAAGCCACCATCAACATCAAGCCACGGTGGGCACAAAGGATACGCGTTTTTAGGATGGGACAACGAGCCACCAAGCCGATACGTTTTCGACATGATGTTTGAAGCATCCAAAGAGCAGATTATTTGGGGTGCAAATTTCTTCCCTCAGTTCGTGCGTGGTTCGATGGGTTGGCTGTTTTGGGACAAAGGGCAACGAATCGACCAAAGCGATGGGGAGCTAGCGTACAGCAGCCGCAACGCGGCGTTTCGGGTGTTCGAATTAAATCGCGCAGCGATTGCAAAGGATGGCGCAGTCCATCCAACGCAGAAGCCAGCCGCATTAATGAAGTGGTGCCTCGGGATGTTTCCCGAAGCCAAAACAGTGCTGGACCCGTTCGCGGGTTCAGGCACAACAGGCGTAGCCTGCAAGCTGGAAGGACGCAAAGCCACGTTGATTGAGATCAGCGAGGAGTATTGCGAAAAGGCCGCCAAGCGACTGTCGCAAGGCGTGCTGTTTTGATCGGGATAACGCTTGAATTGAATCGGTTGCGGCAAGTGACGCAACCATTGGAAAAGAGGCTGACCGCAACTCGATTCCAATTCATTGTTATGCGGTTTACGAGGTTTCAATATGGACAGTTACGACGAAATGAACCATCTACAGCGACGGAGCAAAGAGCTACGGACCATCGCCGCCAATCTGGAAGACATCAAGGATTGGATGGCCAAGAATACCGGCGATATGCAAAGCGGCTTGCTGGAGTGCGTCACTCAGTTGAGATCAGCCATTGAGCAAGTCGATTCGGTCAAAGGCATGATTGACGAAAAGGCAGCAGCGATGGAAGAACAGGTCTACGCGGAGAACGCTACGGAATCCGCATAACGCTTGTCATCATCGGGCACGAGGAGAAAAACATTGCAAAACCAAACGACGTTATCGAGTGCTCCGATGCATGACATTGTTACCATGCCTGCGTTGCCATTGGACCAGATTATATGCGGCGACAATTGCGACGTGATGGGATCGTTTCCAAGAGATTGCATCGACCTAGTTGTCACATCGCCACCATACGACGATTTGCGAACGTATGGTGGGCATTCGTGGGATTTCTACGGCGTTGCGTGGCAGTTGAAACGAATCCTCAAGCCTGGAGGCGTGATTGTTTGGGTGGTCAACGATGCCACGATAGACGGCAGCGAAACCGGAACATCGGCAGAACAAGCAGCGTTTTTTCGCCGCATTGGATTGAAGCAGCATGACACGATGATTTATCAGCGTGTCGCGAAGTTCCCAGAGACGACGCGATACTATCCGACGTTTGAGTACATGTACGTTTTCGCCAAAGGCGCACCGAAAACGGTCAACCTCATCGCGGACAAAAAGAACAATTACGGAGGCCAAAGCCTCGGAGCATCGACACAGCGGAAAGCAGATGGAACGCTTGAAGAATCATGGGCGATGCGAACGGGTGCAAAGGTCAAAGAATACGGCGTGCGCGGGAACGTGTGGGAATTTGCCAACGGATTCAACCACAGCAGCAAAGACAAAATAGCGTTTGAGCATCCAGCGATTTTTCCCGAAGCGTTAGCAAGGGATCACATACAGAGTTGGTCAAACGAAGGTGAAATTGTGCTAGACCCGTTTAGCGGGAGCGGAACGACCGCGAAGATGGCGAAGCACAATGGACGGCGATTCATCGGGATCGAGTTGAACCCGGAGTATGTCGAGATCAGCAAAGAGAGATTGACCCAGGGCGTGTTGTTCTAGGTCATGGTAACGCTTGTGTTTTGCGGTTTTGCCGCGAGTGATTTAACCATCAGAAAAGACTATGCCGGCAAATCCGCAACAACACATTGTTCAACGATCGGTGTACGCGAACGAGTTCGACCCGCACGCAGCACATTGGTTATCGTGCCTGCCGTTGCAGATAGATTTCATAGATGACCGTTCAATCAAGGACGTAACAGGCAATGACGTTAGCAGATTCACCCAATGCCATTTCTTCGCCGGTATCGGCGGATGGCCTCTCGCACTCGAAATGGCCGGTTGGCCAGATGATGCTACCGTTTGGACCGGAAGTTGCCCCTGCCAACCATTCAGCGCCGCAGGCAAGCGAAAGGGAGTCAAAGACGACCGACACCTTTGGCCGGAGTTCCGGCGTCTCATTCACGAGTGCCGCCCTGCAACAATCTTTGGAGAGCAAGTTGCGTCAGAGGATGGAAGGAATTGGTTGTCCGATGTACGCACTGACCTGGAAGCATTGGGCTATGCGGTCGGGGCTGCCGATTTGTGCGCTGCGGGCGTCGGTGCGCCGCACATCCGCCAAAGACTGTTCTGGGTGGCCCACCGCAGCGGCTCGCGATTGGAAGAACGGCAAGAGCAACCAACACTGCAAGAACTCGCGACCGTTGAACGAAGTGGCGATGTTGGCCGGATGGCCAACGCCGGACGCGAACGCAGCGACAAGGGGCATCGACCACGGGGAAGGTTGGCAGCGAGAGAGCGGAGCGAACCGAGCATCAACGATAAACATGGCAGCTGGTTGGGCAACGCCCAAAGCGTCAGAAGCGGCGGGCGGGTTCGATGCGAACCGAGTCAACCGCAAAGGGACCGGAGCAGCCTGCCTGCGGGATCAAGCCATTGGGACGGCGTTGAATGGTTGCCATGCAGCGACGGAAAAGCCAGGCCAACTAAACCCGGTGTTTGTGTGTTGGCTCATGGGGTATCCGGGCGAGTGGCTCAGATACGTGGATTGGGAAACGCGATCGTCCCGCAAGTCGCTGCGGAGTTCATCGCAGCGGTAATGGATTCGATTCGTTGAACAATTATTCTCCGACCCCTCTGATTAAAACAAACTGCGCACTGCGCGCCGCCTTTTGTACTGCGATGCGCACTGCGCCGAGGGCGTTCAACCAGGGTTGTGCAGGGTTTCAAATCCTGCTTCCGGTAAAGAAACGCTGGAAACCAAGCGAATACCGATGTTGAAAATGCCCCCGCAAGGGGTGTTGTATTCCCGCAAAAGTGCAGGTTTTTTTGGTGGTTGTACTGCGCGGCGCACGGCGTTATTTTTGAACCACGAAAAATTCCAAGGTGCTACAATGGACGCTGAGAATTTCCTCAAACGTATAGCCGCCAGCTTTGTTTTGCTGGTGGTGTTTTGTTTGGCTTACTTGGTTCTGTGGTTAGTGGGGGGGGTGAGATGAGTCGATTAACGATAGATGATTTGGTGGCATCGCAACAAGCGACCGAAAAGCGACTGGAAGAGATTGCGATCCTGCTTGGTAAGAAAGACACTTCCGCACTTGGAATTGCTGCTAACGTTTCAAGCTCGCTGCTTAGTGCTGTAGTTTTCGTGATTGGCTGTGCGGTTGCGTACCAGGGTAATCAGCTTGGCGTCTGCATTTGCCTTGCTGCTGCTTTAGCTAGGGTTGAGCGGTTGCTGAATCGCTAAAGTATCGATCCGCCAACTCTCGCAACCATTTCATACGATCTTCTGGTACTGCCCCGTTAAGATGAATCGCAAACGCATCGTCCAACCCTTCTTGCCAATCTTTGCGAATCCAGCCCCAGTTGTAGCGATCGTCCAGCCAAACCGTGTTAACTGCGGGTAGCTGCTTTGCAAGCACGAACTGATCCACACACCAATCCTCGGCCATCGACTCGTTAGGAACTGTGTACGCTGCTGCGTTGCGTGGCAAAACAAGCACTCCGCCGTTTGGCACTTTATCGACAGCCAAAAGGTTTGGAAAATGCTGAAAATAATGTCCTTCGCACTTCAGCTTTAAAATTGTTGGCAGTTCGTTTTGTGCTGCGTAGTGGTGGGTAGGCACTTGCTCGAACAGATTTGGCATTGATGGCTTAACCACAATATCGCAGTCGAAATAAACGGTCTGTTCGTAGTGGGTCGTTACGTTCGGAATCTGTATGAGCTTGTTTGCCATTGGCCACGATGGGAAAGCGTCGTGCGTCAGTTCGATGTAATCCGCATCGCACTTGGCCGCATATTGCTGGAAACCTTTGCGGGTTATTTCCAGTTGTGATTTTGTCCAGTCGTCTGGAGCTAGAACCAGCACACAACGAGGCTTTGTTGGTGTGATAGATTGATAATGCCATTCGACTGCGCGAAGATAGCTCTGTAGTGGTGGCAGTTTGCCAATTGAGTGCCAGTACGCGGAAACTCGTTCAACTGTCATTCGTTCGTCGCGTGCTTCGTTGCTGGTGGCTTGCTTGTGTCCCAGCTTTTCATTGACTGCTTGTTTCAATCGATACTTCCATTCGAAATCAACATCGCCAAAACCATCGAAACAAACTGGATTTGTCGCCTTCCACTCTTTGTAGAACGAATTGCAATCACAACCAAACTTAGGGATTGTAAGTTCCCATGCTTCCAAGTCGGCAAGCGTAAAGACTCCAGAAAATAAAGCGTCCCAGCACTTACGGCCAGCTTCGGCAAGTTCGCTGTTAATCATTACCCTAGTCGCGTCAATGTTGCTTCGTGCGTCTTTGTCGGATTGGCTCCATTGTTGCCCTGGTCCAGTTCCGTTTTCCCATGCGTGGAAGAACTCAGGACGCTCTTGGCACAGCTTAATCAGATGCTTGGTCTTGCTGACGTTGTGTCGCTTGCAATGGCCCGCTAGCGTGCATTCGCATTTGGTTACTGTCATGCTGGTACTACCGTAACGTGCCATTTAATTTCAGGAGCAGGAACGCCGCACAAATCCGGATCGCAACAAAACGCCCTCCAACCGCCGGAAGGGTAACAACTGGTTGCCGTAACGTATGGCACCACTGACTTGTAGACTAGCGAAAGCGGTTCGCAGGTTGATAAATCGAAATCAGGCCACTTGACTGATGTGGTGTCGCCAATTGTCGTATTCAAGTCCGTCCAATAAAACATTGTGAGGATAGACGCGCCATCGATTCGGTTTATTTCTAGCGTTAGTGTTCGCCAAGTTAATCCTGTGTCTGGGTCTTGGTAGTAAACGCATCTTGCTGTTAAATCCCACGTTATACCGGGGCAGACTGTTTGTATTCCTGACTTCCAGGTGTTGCGACCGAAATCGAATTGTGCTAGATCGACTTCGAAATCGTCGATGTAGCAAGTCAGGCCGGGAATCGGCGCGGTAACTAGCTGAAAAATTGCCTTTAGGTTTTCTGGGAAACAACTGTATTCCAAAGGCTCGTACTTGTTGTCTGGATAGTACGCTTTAAGACACAAGCAACCACAAGCAGGACAGTCCATATTATCAATTGCTGTCGCTTCGTATGCCCAGTTGTCGAACGCACCTCGGACAAAAAAGAACCCGCCGACGTTGGTACTGGAAACCACATAGCAGTTATCACCAGCAGCACTTCCAACAGACGCATAGATGGGAGTAAAGCCGCCCGATTTCACCATTGCCCGTAATGCGCCGCCTGGTTCGAAACACACAAACACCGATACCGTGTCTGCCGAGCTGTATCCTCCAGGCCAATTGTAAACTGCGGATACAGTTTCGTCTCCTTCGATGGTAACTGTGATCGTAGCCGTTCCTGTGTCCATGCCAGCAAAAGCAAACGTGACTCGATAGAGAGATGTGCCTGGATCGCCTGCACCGACAACAAACGTGCTGCGTGTTCTGCACTCGACTAAATCGAAGTCAGCTCGCCAGCTTCCTTTATCGTACAATACTGGGTGGCAAATTGTTGTTGCCAGCTTGCCTGCACCGCCATTGTCGATCAGTTTGTTCCCACTGATCGCCCAATTGCCGCTTATCTCGTACCAGGAGCCAGTTGGCGGGTTAGCGTCTGCGCGGTTAAAGTCGTCGTCGCCAAGTTCGCAACCTTTGCAGCAGCAGCTTTGCATGTGCTTTCGTTCGACCACTTAGCACTCCTCCCAGAAGATGTACCAAGTCATGCCGCTACGAATCAGCTTGATATACTTGTTTGTTCCGACGGCAGTAGCTGCCAAGTTGTAGAACGTCACAGTGTCGGATGATGTTGAAATGGTTCTGGTTGATCCGCTGTCGGCTGTGTAGACTTTGGAAGCGGTGCCAGTTCCTAATGTTGTCCCGCTTCGTGCTGTAGCTCCTCCAGTTGTGTACGCAATCAATAACGAAGTATCGTCAGTTGTTCGGTTTTGTCCGTCGCCAACAAAGTTAGAACCAAGCACCTTACGAATGATTTCGTCGGCGTCTGGTCGGCTAAAGGCTACTAAGTCTTCGTCTTTTGCCATTTTACGACCTGATGAAATCGAAGCTGATTTGTTTGTAAGTTAGGAACTTGGTTGTAAGCGGGTCTGCCAAGTATCCAAGTTTGTCACCATCCGCCTTTAGCTTGCCGTTAATGCGATGCGAGTTTGTCTGGTCCAAGTATGGCTTGATCTTGTTACCGTCTGCAACGTCTTTGAATACGCTGCCTACTTGCAACAATTCAGTCTCCCAGGTGTCTGGGTCATAGGTCACTTTGTAGCTGATTCGCCAAGCGGGAAAGAATCCGAAGTAGCCAAGTTCGGCACCAGTCACGTTTAACTTGCATGTTTTAGGTTCACGGCCTCGGAACGTGTCTTCGTTTACAGTGTCGTTTCGATCCATAATCGAATTGATGTCTTGCGAAGCATCTTCGAACTGCACAAGCGAGAAAGAACAGATCGTGACCGTTCGCGTTAGTGGTTCCGCAAAAGGCTGGCCTGCGTAGTTGATAATCTTCTTTGGTGGATCGTCGAAGTCTTCGTACAGCACTCGTTGTTTCGTTTCAAACGAGTCGATCTTGAAAAGCGGAATCCATGTTACTGGGTCTGGCGAGTCTGGATTGTCTGGTGATTGCTTCTGATCTTCTTGGCCTGATTCAAACTCGGCAATAACTTCCCAGTGTAGGGCGTGACCTGCCATGCGTTGTGCAGACTTGCTCATGCACTTTTGGTTGGTTGGTCCGTAAACCAAGTTAATGATCGGCAAGCCAGGAGTCAGCAATAGGATCTCTTCGCGGGTAACGTCTTTGCTGTCGGCAAGTACGATGTACTTGTACTTGCTGGTGAAGATAAGCGTTTGAAGCTTTCCAGCCTTGACGTTACCGCTTCCGTCTCGAAGTTCGCTTGATTCAATGATCTGACTTGCCATTTAACGTGCCCTCCCGATTGGCTGAATCTCTTTGATTGCTTCGAGTTGCTGTTTGTTGATGTCAATTTGCTGTATCTGCAATTCCTCTTGTCGTAGCGCAATTTCCATGTCTTGGCTTTTCTGGTCGTTCATCATTCTGTACGCTTCCACACTGCCAGCCCGAAGAGTTGGAGCGATTGCTAGTTCAATGCCGTTTTTGTCTGGTGCAGTGTCTTTTTGAAACTTTTCTCGCATTTGCTTTTCGCCGCGATCAAATGTCTGCTGGTCGATTGCTCCGCTGTCGATCATGTTTTGCAACTTGTCGATTTCGGCTTTGTATTTTTCTAAAGGTGTTGCAGTTGCTTCTTTAAGTTTTTCAGCGTCTCGAATCATGTCTTGAACACGTTTTTTGCGTTCGTTTTCTTCCTGTTTTGCCCGTGCTATCGATTCCTTTTCTTGCGTAGCCTTTAAATCTGCCGCTTGTTTTTCTCTTTGTGCAATCGCTTCAAGTTCCTTTCTTTCATCCGCTGCACGCTTGGCTATATTTGCAGCGACTCTTTCTCTTTCCTCTGGAGTTTGTTTGTGAAGCAGTCCCGCTTCCATTTCGGCTTTCGTATTTTGATCAATCAGCCGTTCCATCATCGCGTCAAACTTGTCTTGCTGAAGCGTGACTGCATACAACAAGCCCTCTGCACCGATGCTAAATGTCTCCGCAAATCTCGCTGCCATTCCTTTTTCTCCAGATGCGTTAGATCCAGACGTAAGCAAATCCATAAATGCTTTAGCAGCTGGAAGCAAATTGGTGCCAATCTCAGTCGCCAACATCTCAACGTCAGACTGCATCTTTGCAAACTGACCAGCCGCAGAATTCTTAAGGCGTTCATTCATCTCGAAGAATCGACCGCCTTCACTAGTAGCCGACTTGAAAGCATCCTCGACCATGCTTGACGAAATAGCACCATCTTCCATAGCCTTCTTCAGTTCGATCATGCTTCGCCCAGTGGTGCGGCTTATCTCCTGCAACGGGTTGAAGCCCGCATTGACCATCTGCAAGACTTCTTGACCCATCAAGCGACCGTTGGCCGTTACCTGTCCAAACGCCAGCGAGAGCGATTGAAAGCGATCTGCGTTGCCAACGGAAACTTCCGAAAGTGCTTTCAAGGTTGGTAGTGTTGATTCTGCCGCGTACCCGTAGCCAAGTAAAGTCTGGGATGCGCGTGCAAAGTCTGAACGTGATAGCGGTGAGCTGCGATCTAGTTCAATGAAGCCATCAAACAGCATCTGTGCCTTTTGTGCAGAACCAGTAAGCACTTCCAAAGAAATCTTGTTCGATTCCGCTGTTGCTGCCAAAGAAAGGCTTTTCTTAATCCCCTGGAACGCTGCCGCCATTCCAGCGTATTGTGCCAGCGTCGATTTCAAATCAGTGGCCATTGAGTTGGTGCTAGACGAACTTACGTCCTGCTTGTACTTCTCTTGCAAGCTTGCGACAGCCTGCTTCATCCTGTCAGCACTAACGGCACCTGCCTTGTGTGCCTTCTCTAAAACTGTCAAATCAGCGTTGTAGCGATCCATTGGCGAAATGGACTCTTTGATGATTCCGTTCAACCTGCGCATCTCACCAGCCGACAAATCGACGCCTCTCGTTATCTTCGAGGCGTCAAAGCCGATTGCTACGTTAGCTAGGTTAATCGATCCGGCCATGCTGTTTTACTACTTCTGTAAATCCAAACATCGATGCAACTTGGAGAATCGCTTCTGACGCTTTCGGTTTCTTTGGCTTGGTTTCCGGTTCGTACCGCGAAGGCATGTAGCCCTCAATCTGGATTGGGTCCATTCCCTGCCCATTCGCTGCCAGTGTGACCGCTGTAAGCCTGTACAAAACTGCCAATAGCTCCGCGTGTTGCAATCGCTGTTCGCCAATAGGCTCGACAGCATCGAAAGCAAGCCACTTATCCAGCGTTCCTTTTGGTAGTGTCGATAGCCATTGGTCAACGTCAGCGATCCCCCACTGCAAGGCCAGCCGGTAAGCTATTCGGAGCTTCCGGCTTCGTCGAAGTTTTTTACTAAGCCCTCAAGCTCTCCAGGTTCGTACCTGTTTAGCTTCTGGCACTCTTCGAACAAGTAACCTGCCAAGCTTCGACGCATGGTCTTTAGCTTGTCGGAGTCGTCGATCAGTCGTTCGCCATCAACACCGATCCAAGAATGGGCGATCATAGCTCGGCGCATCTTCTTAACGTCGAACTTGCCCTTCTTGTCTTGCAATTCGAGTTCATAGGCTACGGCCTGATCTTCCGTTAGCTCTCGCAAACGAAACAGCTTGCCCTCGAACTCAACGACAACCTCTTGGACTGGTTGCGATAGCACATCGGCCAGCGAGTCTTTGTCAATTAGCTTCTTGTTCGTCATCTTCTTCTTCGTCCTCGTCTTCGTCTGCTAAAAGTTCCTCGGTAGGAGGAACGTGAAAATGGAAAGGTGGATTGACAACGTGTCCGGCTAACGTCGAACAGTCGGCAACGATTGGCAACCATTGCTCATCGCTTAGTTTGTTGCCTTCGAGTAGTGGCATGATGCGTGAGTCTGGTGCCTTGCAAAGCAGGCCCAGATTCACGCCATCTACAGTGACAAACCACTGATCGTGCTCTACTTCTTTACCGTCAACGCCCATGCCAATGAATGGCTTAAGTTCAGTTGTCATGCTATGCCGCCGTGAATGTTGGACCTGTAACTCCGTCATACTGAATCGTCATCGATCCTTTCATAACTTCGCCGTTCTTTGGTGCAGGGAAATCAACGCTCTTAACGTGTGCAGTTCCTGCGAATGAACCTGCACCTGGATAAGTGATAGTAAAGGTTGTTCCAGCGTATGGCTCAGACGTTGGAATCATCGTGGTCGATGTTGGCACCGCAGCACCGAGCCAATAAAACTCTACCGTTACTTCTGGCAGGTCTCGTAAGTCGCCAGGTCGCATCCGCTTAAATCCGGTTGTTGAAAGAACAGTAACGTCGAGCGGAGTTTGCTGAATTTTTAGGGAACTGATCGAAGTTAGGAACGTTGTGATTCCAAGACCTGAAATCGTCGCGCCGTTACCTGTGACTGGAACTGTTAATGCTGGCATGTTATGTCGCCTCCCAATAGTGAACTAACAAATCGAAACTGGTAATGTACCGATGCTCCTGATTGCCGTCCGTTGGTGGACCGCTCTCGTAAGAATCGCCGCTGTCTATCTCTGTCCCGCAAAAATAGATGTTGAGTGTGATACCTTGGTACGCACAAATGCCGCTGGTTCGGATCGCGTGCGAAATGTCGTTGGCTGACTCCCGCGATGTACCGTAGCAATCAAGCTGGAATCGTGCGTGGGCGAGTCTGGTAACATCGCCGGTTGTGTGTTCGCGTAGTGTCGAAATCTTGTAGTAGACGATTGCAGGTAGCGTGGCGTTTTGAAGCAAAGCGTCAGGGTACATGCGTTGTCCAACTAAGTTAGACACCGATGTGTAGCTAAGCAGTTTTGACCTGAGTGCTTTGCCTACGTCGCTTGCCATTATTCGCCGCTGATTACTCCAATAGTTCGAGTGGCAGTTTCAGCAGTTCCGCTAACAACTTGAAGATATTTGACGCCCTCAAAAGCCAATCGATTCAGACCGATGTGCCGAGATGTGGAAACCGTCACCGAGTACAACGTCGATTCGTAGTACAAAGGACGAAAGGTTGTTCCGTCTGCTGAAGCGTTGAACGTAAAAGCGGTACCAGTCAACGCTGCTGGAGTTGTCACAGCAACAGGAACTCGACTGTTTTCAAGGGTCAGCGAAGTAGAGACAGTGCCCGAACTGGCAATTGTTACCGTGTCGGTGAGTCGTAAGTTTTTAGCCAATTTTCAACTCCTTAATTTCTTTTTCCAGTTGTGCGTAGCCTGCTGACTGTTGCGCCGCTTTTGTTTCGTCGAACGCTCGCTGCATGAATCGTTCTGATGGTGCGATTCTCTTGATCTTGCCGCTGTCAACGCCCCAGTAAAATACTTTGCGTTGCGTGCCAGCTTCGAAGTTCAGCTTGTTGGCTTTCGGGTGATCGCCACCGACGATCAGCACTCCGCCGCGTTCGTTTTTTAGATACTTTGTTTTGATGTGCTTGCCAGAACTAATCTGCCAAGCAGCGTTGTCTTTGTACTTCTTGCCCCACTTCTTGCGTGTGCCAGAAGTGATCGAGTTTGGAGCGATCGCTTTCGCCTTCTCAATAATAGGCTTACTCATCGCCTTCAAAACTCGCTCGCTTGGCCCAAGTCGCATCAATAGTGGAATCTGCATGATCTTTGCAAGCGTTGCTTCGTTGAATTCGATTTGAATTGATAGTGTCATGTTGCTGCCACCAGTTCGATAAACTTTCGAAGTCCGTCAACCTTGTTTATGTAGGTGATTCCGTAGCCAACATCGTCGAATAGCACCCGCATTTGTGTCGTGTAGACAGGCTTGTACCGAACTCGAAAGATCGCCTTTGTGCCAGCTTCCAGTTGTCGGCCTCTCATCGATTCCATGCCACCTGTCGGCATGAAGTCGGCAGGTTCGTTCTCAAGAACTGTCTGCCAAGTTACGATTGGTTGCCCAGTGTCGTCTTGTGCTTCGATTGGCTCTTGAATGTGAACGCGATGCCGCATCGCTCCGACTTTGGTTTTACTCATGGGTAGCTAGCCCTCATGTATCGCAAGACAAGCTTCTCGTAGTTGCCTAAGTCGGTCGATCTGTCGTTGTCGCCTCGGTTGGCGTCGAAGTAGTACCCGATCAGTTGCAGGATAGCCCGCTTTGCTACGCCTGGAACGTTGGTATCATCCGAACCATATCCGCAAACGTAGGTAATTTCCCAAGCGTCCCAGCGAGCTGCTGTTGCTGGCGTTGTCGCTTGGTAGGCTAGCCGAATCTGCCGGAGTGGCTTGTGCAGTTGGTACAACGCCGATGAAAGCGTTTGCTGAACGTTGGCACCGTCGTAATACTTCACCGATGTAATCGATTGCACTGGTCGTTTTGGAAGTGTGATCTTGTCGCCAAAGTTTTGGCATTGAACCTTCCAGGTTTGCGTTAGCAATGCAGTGTCGGTGTCATCTTCGAACTGTTCCCTACATTGCTTAATCAAGTCGGTCAGGTGGTCATCGTGTGCGTCGTCGGTCAGCGACATTTCCAGTTGCTTTTTCGCTTCGAATAGCGTCACTGGCTCCACGGTTGGACGAGTCACGATTTCCGGAAACAATTGTTGATTCATCGACAACATATTCAGCAATCCTACAACGTTCAACCAGTAGATTAGCAACCCCATCATTTAACGTCACTTCCCGCCCTATCGGAAACCGCTTCCAGTGCTTCAGCAGTCTTATCGTTCGCATTTTGTCTCTGTATCCTTTCCACCCATTCCGCCGGGTACATGTGGGTGATGCTCATGTCTTCCTCGTGAATCGCCACCATCTCCTCCAAGTGGCCGATTCGGCAACCTGGGTCCATGTAAAGCGTTCGTCCAGCCTTTTTCCATTGACACCAGAACCAAACGTCCGAATCGATTTTGTCGTCGTCCCAGCCGCCTGTTGAACTTGGCTGGCAGAAGAACCAAGGTTTTGGAACTTCCGAAAGTTTTTTAGCGTTGATAATTGTCAAACCAAAGTGGGCAGTATCGAGCCGTAGCGGGTAACCGTTCCATGTTGCCGAAGTATGGCCTTCGAGCGTGCCGAGAATCGACTTCTTTCCTCGTCGCACCTGCATTGCACAAAGTGCGTCGATAGTGTCTTTTTCTTGAACCGCAATGCTGATTAATCTTTGCAGTTGCTCTGCTGTGAAGACTGAATCTCCATCGACCGTTAAGATGTACTCGACACCTGCTTTGATTGCGTCTTCCATCATGATCTGCATGCACTGGCCGTAGTACACACCGCCGGAAACGATCAACGGAATTCCTAGCTTGCGAAAGCTATGCTCCATATTGTTCCTGCACCATGTGTTCTCGTACCGTCCTGCGGTCATCAATGCACAAACGTTCACTTGCTGCTGTGTATCACTCACCTGTTTGCTCCAGATTTTGGTAAAGAAAAAAGCTAACCTGCAACGCCTTGAGTCGAATTAGCAGACGCTGCCGAGTTCCGAAGGTTGAGATCGAGAATTCCGATAGCAGAACTAACAACCGCACCGTTGGTTGTGGTGTCAGGTGTCAGCGTCAACCGCAAGTATCGTTTACGCCCCTTCAAATCGACATGGTACGCAGTCACCGTTGCTGCGGTGTTGTCAACCGTTTGGTTGTACGAAGCGTTGAACGTGGCAAAGGTAGTTGCTACAGTCGTGTCCGATTCAGACAACTGCACAACAACGTTTGTCGAGTTTGTGTTCAACTCGGCACCGAGAGAAATAGCGATGGAAGCAGAGTTTGCACCTTGGGTATCAAGGTTTGCTGTTCTCGCTGTCGTCGCTGCCGATGCAGATGGCGCCATCAATGGCGAATAAAATGCTGATTGCTGTAGTTTCATTTTCGTATTGCCTTTTTGTTGTTTGTTGTTTGTTTTCAAAAAGGGAGCTAGTCAGCAAAACCAACTAGCCCCCAAACCACCTGGAGCAACAGGGGTGATTCACTAGCCAAAGATTCCGCGAATCATGCCACCAGAAGCGGTTGCAGTTCCAACGTCGAAGACTCGGATATCGAATCTTTGGCATGCGCGTAACGCGATGGAATCTTGGTCAAAATACCGCGAGCTATCGATTGCAAGCGTGATGTCCTTGCGGCTACCCATGTAGACAGATTCTCGAAGGTCGCCAAAGAAACAGAAGGTTCCTCCAGTCGTTCCAGTCAATCGGCTTTCAAGTCCTTGACAGAAAACAACCGGGAAGCCAAGGAAATTGACCATCGATGGACCGTTAGCAATTGTCACGTTGGTATTTCCACCAACAGCATCGGCCAAACGCATCATAGAAGCGGCGTATCCTGCCTTGGAAATAAACCATTTTGGCTGGTATCCTGCCCATTGCTTTGCTTGCCCGACGATGCTTTCAAAATCACTCATTAAAAGTGCGCTGAAGGTCGTTCTGGACGTTGCCGTATAGCGGCTTCCGGCTGCTAAGTCGGTGATCAGCCCGCTAATTCCACCGTAGGTCGAGGTTCCATCACCAAGGAAGCCAGCAGCGTCTTCAGCAATTGCGAACGATTGACCAATCGAACGACTCAACATCTCAGCAAGCGAGATAGCTGCGTCTTCGTTGACTTCGTTGCTCATTACTGTCAACGTTGCCAACTTCTTCGCGTCAAGCTTGATCGATGCCAAAGTCGGATCGCTTGCGGTGATCGATGTGTTTTCGCCAACGTAGTACGCAGTGACTTCGCTTGCCAATCGCGGGATTGTTAGCGTTGCATCAGACATGGGGATAACAGTGGCGTTCTGGCGAAAGACACCATACATCTCCCGAAGCTCGATTATCGCGTTAGAAAGTGGTTCTGGCACGACCGCGCCACCAAGCGGGTTAACACCAACGGACATCGCAGCTTTGATTCCATGATCTTTACAGACTCGCTTTGCTTTCCCGTTACCGTTGAAGGAAGCCAATGCCCAATTTCCCATCAACCAAGCATCTTCAGCCGATTCAAAACCTTTCGGTGCTTTTGCTTTAGCGCGAGCTGGAATCTTGATTGGTTGCTTTTCTGCGGCTTCTTGCTTCTTGACAATATCGACTGCTGCACTTTCGATTCGCAACATTCGGCTATGGTCTTTTCGTAGTGCAGTGATCTTTCCGGATTCTGCATCTGTCCCGACAATCGAATCGATTTCTTGGGTTTCTTCCGCGTTTAGATCGCGGGTTTCTTCTTTTGCCAACGCAACGATTGCTTCGGCGCGAGCTTGCAAGGATTGAATTTCCTTGCTGATTTCGATAGATGTTCTCATTAAACTGCCCTCTTTGGATTGCGGCAGCATCAAACGAAAATAGCGGCTGAAACTGCCGACTGTGAAACGAAATGAAACGTTAAACAGTCCGCTCGTCTTTGCCGCTAATCAGTTGCAATGGAACTTGCGTGACTTTTGTAGCCAAGGCTAATCCTTGGCGTTGCGTGAATTGTAGCGTAGGCTAAACCTGCGTGTCAAGCAGTTGGATTCATAAATCGCCAAACTTGCGAATCGTCCTTGCGTCCGTAAATGCGATTGCATGCAAGGATACCGTAAAGTTGATAGTCGCTAAAGTACTTGTTCATCGAATCATCTTTACCAAACGAGTTGTCTTCAATGATAATGACTCTTGGCTTCCAAATGCCTAAGCTGAACCCATCAAGTACATCACATTCAGAACCTTCTACGTCCATAACCGCCAAGTCAAGTTGCACATTCTCAGGAAATGCCTCGACTAAGGCTGAATCCAGGTCGGTTGTTAAAACCCTTTCAATTCTTTTTGGCTTTGCTGCCGCTGGTGCAAAGTCTATTTTGTTCCCGTTTGCGCCAGAGAACATTTCAGAACCTTCGACAACCTGCAATTCTGCACGACCGCCGCAACCCCTCTTGCCCAGAAGATAGTTTTGGTGGATGGCATTTGGGCGATTCTTCAGCGACTCCTCAAAACGTGCTTTAATTGGTTCGATTAGCAATCCATTCCAACCCATTGCGTCAAGTGCATAGGTTACACTCAGGGACTTGCCATCAAAACCACCAACTTCCAGGTAGGTTCCGTTGGTCTTGTTGCCTAGCATGTCCCATGCAAGCATATCTTCGCCAAACTGCGAACGGAACTCTGGATAACGACTAGGCAATTCACCTTCAAGCCCTAATCGGTCGATTGCTTCATGTGCGTAAAGCTTTCGCTTGATTGCTTGCAGTTCCAACTGAATGTGTATTAAATCTGCTTGTTCCATTACATCCTAGCCCTTATTTCCGCGATCTTTGCTGCCGAGATTCTACTGACAATCTCTTGCTCTTGTTTCTCGATTGCGTTTTCGTCAAACAAGTCGGCAGGAGGATTCTTGAACCATGCTGCTGCTGCTGCTGTCTTGCGTCGAACCGTTGGTGCAATATCCGTAGCCAACCCAGACGACTGAGCTGCTGAAGGATCGTACCATGTTTCTTCTGCCATCAACGCTAGCACATCGTCCGAGTGCATATCCATCGCATCAGCGTAGATTTCAGCCATCGACGAATCATAAACCGACAGTACCTCTGCCATCTTTTGCAGGTCAGCACTGTTTCCAATAGCTACACAATGGGCGCAATGGATCATCAGCTTCGAACCGCGTTCCATCGTCCGCTTGTCACCTGCCATGAAGATGATAGACGCTGCTGACGCTGCCAGCGCTTCGTTGTGAGTATCGACGCCACCTGGATGACGCTTCAGCATGTTGAAAATAGATATTCCTTCATCTGCCGAACCGCCTGGGCTGTTGATGCGAACCTTGACTTTCCCCTTAATGCTGGAAAGCGATTCTCCGACCGCCTTTGCAGTCACGCCTTCGCTCATCCAATCCGAACCAATCGCGCCATCAATAAAAAGTTCGTTCGTTTCCGCTTTGACTGTGATCATTATGCGTTGACTCCTATGATTGAATAAACTCGGTTTTTCCAGTCTTGTACAGCCCAAGTTACGTTGTCTGTCAACGTATCTTGTGTTGATCTGTCAGCTACCTGTAAAAGCATTTCTCGGCTTTCATCGCAGTGGATTCTTGCCAAATCGCGATCAAGCCCGATTGCTTCCAGCTTGTCGGCCAGCTTCGGCTCCCACTTTGCGTAATTGTTGTCGATCCAGTCGCAAAAGTTCTTTCGCTTCGAGCCTGAGATTGCGTTGCTTGCCTCTCTATCGAGTAGCGAACGAATCGTTTCTTCGACTGCTCTTGCGTTGTTGTTGCCTGCGGTTGAGTCTTCTGGTGCTTGGTTGTCTGCTGGTGTATCCGAACTTGCTGAGTCGCCTGGAGTAATTGCAGGGTTCTCGAACACATCGCCGCCTTCGACTGGGTTAAGGTCAAGCTTTGCCCTTGCTTCGTTTCGGTTCATAATTTTGGCGATGACATAGGAAGTTAAAACGTCCTTCGTCGTGTTCGTGTCCGTCCTGAGAATTGCAGCGCGGTTCACTTTAAAGTAATGCGACCGCAAACGCTTTTGTGTTGGTGTCCTAAGCTTTATATCGCATTGTTCTTCTAGCTTTACTAGCCATCGATCAAGAGCGATCATGTACGCAATGTTCTTTTGCTCAAGCGAGTTGTATGAAACGCTGTCACCATCGCCAGGCATTGAGTCAATTCCGAACAACAAACCAACGTCCTGCCGAGTAAACTTCTGCAACTCGACAAACTGTGCGTCTGTGTTGGTCATGTTAACCGCGTTGGCTTTGATGCCCTCACGAAGCAAGCCAGCCTTGCTTGCGTTCTCTGGTCCGCCTTCGCTTTTGTTGAAAGAACTTAGGAACTCCTTGGCATCCTCCTCTTTTCGGAACGCACCTGGAGGAGCTTCTAGGAAAATCTTGCCGCGAAAGCCTTTCTTCAACTGGTTGCGAACGTGCGATTGTGAATCGACACCGATAGAGAACGTGGATGCAGCGATCTGTAACAGGCCAATTCCTTCGAGCCCGTTAAATGAGAAGCCTGGAATGTGCAAAACATCTGCATCAGGAAATACTATGTATTCGTCCTGATTCTTCTCCCAATTCGCAAAAGTATCTAAATCATCGTCCTTTTTTGGCTTTGTTATGTGGTATTTGATGCCATCTGAAAGGACAGTTCGCGTCCGATCTGGCAGCAAAGGAATCAATTCCTTAACTCTATCGCCTTCCCTGATGATTGCTGAGCGACCATTCCCGTACATGATCGCATGCGAAAAAAGCTGTTCCTTGAACACGCTAGGAGATTGCAGCATGTTTGGCTGTTCTCGAAATAGCCTGTATCCATCGTGCTTCTCATCGGTGACAGCACCTTGGCCGCGTACCCTCTTTACGTCAACTGGCAGCATGCCGATGTCACCGCAAATTTTGTTGTGTGCGTACCATACTGGAGGAAGCGACAACGAATCGGCAAGCGTCTGCCGTTCGTAACGATCAACCTCGTTATCGTCATGCACACCCATCCACTGCATCAAGTATTTTCTAAAGTTGAGCATGTTTTTCCTTTATGCAATGTAGAGGCTGCCGCTTGCACGTTGCGGAGCTAATGAGCAAATTCGAAACGCCATCGTTGCAGCAACTAGAGGATCGATCTTTTCTGAAGATGTCTTTTTGTCGTACATCCAACGGTCTGACCTGTCAGCATTTACAACCGCGTTTCCAACGCACCAGCGAAGCAAAGCGTTGCCATCGTGCGCCAAGCGTCCGTCAACAATGGCTTGCTGGAAGTCTCGGATCGCTTCGTTGAAGTTCGTTTGATTCTGTGCCATGCGTGCCGCTGTTATTCCCTCCTGTGACAAGTCCTCTCCGAGTTGCTGCCCGTTGTAGGGATCGTATGCAATCGTTTGTATGCCGTAGTCGTTGCAAGCCTGGATTAGTTGCGATTGCAGGTCGCTAATTGGGTACTTGCTTTTCTGAATCAACCCGCAATGAAGCCAAGTTGCGAAAGGCATCTTGGTTAAGTCTCGAATGCTATCGCTTGCAATGAACGAGAATGAACGAACCTCGTAGCGATAGACAGGAATATCGCCATCATGTGCAACGATAAACCGGGCGCACAGTCCAAACGCTGCTAAGTCGTCTCTAGCACCTAAGTCAACGCCAGCTCCAACCGCATCAGCTTTCGTCCAGTCGCTTAACTCTCGCTCACACTTGTCCCATTCGGCAACACTAAACGCCTTCGTTGTTGATGTGACAAGCCTATTGCCGTGGTATCGAGTGAATCGATTAACGCCAAGTGCTGTGTGCTTGTCTTCGCTCCAGCGTTGTCGCAAGTAGTCCCACTTAACCGACACTCCCAAGTTGGGATTAGCTTTGGGCCAGCATGACTCATCTGCTGGATCGTCTGCTTCGTCAAGTTCGCAGATGAACGCGAAAAGCGTCTCGTCCTTGAAGTCACCTTTAACGACAGATGAAGCATATCGGTAGTCATCGAGCCACAGATGGGAAAGGTCGTCGCCTGCTGTAGTGATAATCAAATGAAGTGGTTGAGTACGCGATCCCGAACCAGTAACCATCGTGTCGTAGAACGGCCTGTGATGTTCCTGCCATGCGTGCAGTTCGTCCATAACAACACAATGGGGATTCAGTCCGTCGAAAGGCTTGTCGCTTCCAACCGTTCGGATGTAGCTCTGGTTGTGCTTGTAGGTGATTGTCTCGTACTTGACGCCAGACATTCTCACCAGTGCTGGTGATTGCAGTCTCATGCGTTCCGTTTCGGAATAAACAACTTTTGCTTGTTCCTTTTTGGTTGCAGTTAAAAGAACCTGCGCGACTGCTTCCGGTTCGCCTGTCGCTGGGTCAATGTCGCCGCATGCCAGGAAGTGACAGAAGCCAGCGATCCAAGATGACTTGCCATTCTTCCGTCCCATTGAGATGTAGACTTTGCGAAATCGCCTAGAGTTATCTGCGTTTCGCTTCCATCCAAATATCACCCAAGTGCAAAACAACTGGAACGGTGACAACTCAAAAGGCATTCTGGCAAATTCGCCAATCGAGTGTTTGAGAACCAACGGGAAGAACTGGCAAACCTGCTGTGCGTGCTGTTGATCGAAGTGGTATGGAAAATCTTCTGTACTTTGCTTGGTCAAATCGTTAACGTGTCTCTGGACTGCTTCACGAACTCGCTTAGACGCAATGATTGTTCCATCTAGAACCCCATCGATATAATCTTGAACTCTAGCTCTTGTTCCGCTAGTTATCACTGGCACCGTTTCCTGCCATCCATTGGCTAAATGCGTCTTCAATCTCTGGTTCTTTAACCACCAAACGACTTCTCGCAGATGGAGTCAATCCTAGTTCGATCATGCAGCCTTTGGCCTGGGAACAAGCTTTTGACCAGGCCGTGTAATCCTTGCATTCGAATGCAGCTCTCTTTAGTGACATGGCTTCACAAAACGACTCCAAAATTGATCGATCAGCCTTTGAAATCATTTTCATTTCAACAAGTTGCGAAACTGCATGGTCCCAGTACCCGCTTGCGTCTGCATCGGCAGCGATATGCGCAGGCTTGCTAGGCACACCTTCAACCGCTTTCGGTTCGTGCTTGTTCTCGCGTGCTGGATTCTTCTTGTACGCACCGCTAGCCCTATGTGCTGCACTTGCTAAAGGCTTTCTACCCTTGACCATTTAACGCATCCTCGTAATGTTGTTCGCTCCAACGTTTAACCACCATCCCACTTATCTTAGCGCCTTCCAACTCTTCGTGACATGGACGACAAACCGCCAACCAATTCCCTCTATCCATTCGCCTCATCGGATTGTCTGCAATCGCTTCGATATGGTGCATCTCTTCGCTTGCATTAGCGTGCAAAACTCCTGTTTTTTTTACGCAACACTCGCAAAGTGGATGCAACGTTCTGTAAGTCTCGCTTGCTTTTCTGTGGTCGTTTGAGTACCCGCGTTCTTTCGTTGTGCCTGTGTGCTTTCGCAGTGGATTGCACACCAAGCACCTGTCTTTCACGACTCGACCGCATCGGCAAAGTTTCATTTCTCAGGCCAAGTCTCCATTTTTGTGGCAGTTTACGGAACCA
>Ga0209299_1000573_pt1 | contig 20878 bp, 16 predicted proteins | sample S_140806_MF_Meta_FD_187326 | JGI IMG/M metagenome (GOLD analysis project Ga0209299, IMG submission 187326) | Freshwater microbial communities from Lake Simoncouche, Canada to study carbon cycling - S_140806_MF_MetaG (SPAdes) (version 2) | ecosystem: Environmental > Aquatic > Freshwater > Lake ...
TGTGGCGATAGGTCTGATCACCACCGAAAAACAGCACGTCCGGGTCTTGCGCTCGAAGATTGTCGATGATCTCCGTGCGCGGCCCGATGGTGCGGCTGGAGTTGCAGCTCATGTTCGCGATCACGATCTCGTTTTTCTCCACCGGATCACGGCGGATCAGGCCTTCAAACATCGCCTTCTCGCCATGCCGCACGCGGTAGGCCACGTTCTTCGAGCCATCCCAGCTATCGACGCGGAAATGCGCATCCCAGCCCGGATAATGTACCTCGCCTTTCGCGACTTCCTTCCACTCGCCGTTCTCTTGCTTGAGTTCGAGCCGCGCCACACGCTCCTCGCCCGGCTTCAGCGGGAAAAGCTGCGCACTCATCTTCAGCACGCCGTTTTGCTGCGTGTAATAGGCGAAGCACACCACCTCATCACGCGGCACATCCATCGCTGGCGGCGGCGTGGCACCACCGCCGCCCTTGCCTTTGCCCTTCGCCTTCTTTTTCTCGTTCTTGGCCGCTGCGGCGGCATTTTTGGTCCACCACTCGCCCGTCGTCAGCGATTCGAGATTCGGAAACTCCGCTCCGAAGGGCTGTGGTGCATCTGCGGCGCTCGCAGAGCCACGGACGAAAAGAAACGGAGCGATCTTGAGGAGGAGTCGGCGGGTAAAAGTCATGGCGGGCACCGTGCAACGGGCCGCCGGAGGTGAAATTTCATCCGCTGTTGCTTCGAAGCCGAGGATTGGGATTGCGCGATGCCGATGAAGTTTGATAGCCTACCTGTCTCGTCGCTCTAAGAACCGCTTCTCAGCGAGCGTTTTCCCCGCGCCACATTCTCACCCTATGAAAGCCAGTCTCATCCTCCTCGCCCTCCTAACCGCTGCCGGCATCGCCCGTGCTGAACTCCGCACCTGGAAGGACGCCTCCGGTGCTCACGAAATCAAAGCCGAACTCGTCAGTGTGCAGAACGGCAAAGTCACCCTGAAGCGTGAAAACGGCACCACCATCTCCTTGCCCGTCGCCAGCCTCAGCAAGGAAGACCAGGCCGTCCTCGGAGTCGGCGGCAGCAGCGGAGGCAGCTCCGCTGCGGGCGATTGGCCACAATGGCGCGGCCCGAATCGCGATGATATTTCCTCGGAGACCGGGCTTCTCAAAAAGTGGCCTTCGCAAGGGCCGAAGCGTGCCTGGGTGAACGAAGAAGGCGGCCTCGGCTACGCGGGCTTTGCCGTCGTGGGTGGCAAACTCTACACGATGGGCCTTTTCGATGCCGAAGAGAAGCTCCTCTGCTTTGACGCCGCCACTGGCAAGAAGCTTTGGGACCTCACCGTCGGCCCGATTTACACCAACGGCTGGGGTGATGGCCCTCGCAGCACGCCCACCGTGGCCGGTGGCAAAGTCTTCGCCATCGCCGGGCAGGGCGACCTCGTCTGCGCCGATGCTTCCAGCGGCAAAAAGGAGTGGAGCGTGAGTCTTCAGAAGGACCTCGGCGGCAAACTGCAGGGCTGGGGCTACACCGAATCCCCGCTCGTCGATGGCGACCTCGTCCTCGTGACGCCTGGTGGCTCAAAAGGAGCCATCGCCGCGCTCGATGTGAAGAACGGTGCCGTGAAATGGCAGACCACCGATGTCACCGAGAACGCCCAGTATTCCTCGATCATCCCCGCCGAGATCAGCGGCCAGCGCCAGTATGTGCAGCTCCTCATGAACACCATCCTCGGTGTTTCCGAAGACGGCAAAGTGCTGTGGAAGAGCGAGTTCCCCGGCAAGACCGCCGTCATACCGACCTCCATCCACAGCAATGGACAGATCTATGTGGCCGCTGGTTACGGTGTCGGCTGCAAATCCATCAAGATCGACGCTGGCAACGCGGTCGATATGTATGCCAACACGAATATGGTGAACCACCACGGCGGCGTGCTCCTCATCGACGGCAAACTCTACGGTCACAGCGACAAGGGCGGCTGGACCTGCCAGGACTTCAAAACTGGCGAGATCGTCTGGCAGGACAAAGGCATCGGCAAAGGCTCCGTGACCTCCGCCGATGGCCATTTGATCTGCTTCTCCGAAGACAAAGGCACCGTGGCCCTCGTCAAAGTGAGCGACAAAGGCTGGGAAGAGGTGAGCAGCTTCGAGCTCGAAGCCAAATCCTCCCAGCGCAATCCCAAGGGCAAGATCTGGGTCCACCCCGTCGTCAGCGGCGGCAAGCTCTACCTCCGCGATCAAGAGTTTATCTCCTGCTACGACATCAAAGGCTGATGAATCGCTTCACGCAGCATCTTTGGAGGGCGGGATTTCATTCCCGCCCTTTTTTCTGCGCCTGCCTCGTGCTCGCACTGGCTCACTGTGGCCGCAATGCCGAGCTGAAACGCGAATGGCGTCTCCTCGATGCTCCACACGCCGCAGCGTGGAAACCCGCAGGCATGGAAAACGAAGGAAAGGCCTTCGTGAAGGAGGGCGAGATCACCACCGGCATCGGTGCCCCGATGACGGGCATCACCTTCACCGGCTGGGAAAGTCTCGGCGTGCCGCGAGATCGCTACATCATCGAATACGAGGCCATGCGGGCGGATGGGGGCGACTTCTTCGGCAGCATCACCTTTCCCGTGCGGGACTCCGGCCTTACCTTCATCATGGGCGGCTGGGGCGGCGGACTCACCGGGGTGTCCAGCATCGATGACCTCGATGCCAGCGAGAACATGACGCGGGGGAACCTCGCCTTTCAAAACAACCGCTGGTATCAAGTGCGGATCGAGTTGTGTGACGAAAACCTCACCATCACCATCGACGGACGGCCTTTTGTGAAGGTGAACCTCAAAGGACGCCAGACCGGCCTCCGCTATGGCGAGATCTCCAAATGCCTGCCGCTCGGCTTTGCCAGCTACTTCACCACCGGGCGTATTCGGCGCATCGTTGTGCGAGAAGGATGAAGATGGCACGCAATACTTGACCATTTACCCGCCGCCTCATACCATCACCGCTCACATGCCCTCCGAACACTTCAATCCCGGCCAGATCATCTTCAAAGAAGGCGAAAAGTCCCACGACGCCTACTACCTCGTCCACGGTGCCGTGGAGATCAGCGTCACCACGCCGCACGGGAAGCAGGTGCTCGGCAAAATCAGCCCCGGCGAGGTCTTCGGCGAGATGGGCATGATCATGGATCGCCCCCGCTCTGCCACCGCCACGGCGATGGAAGCCACGCTCGTCGAAAGCATTACCGAGGCAGATTTCGAGTCCTACTTCCTCAAGAATCCAGAGCGCCTTCACGTTTACCTCGCCACGCTTTTTGAGCGCATCCGCAAGACCGATCTACTCCTCCAGGTCTCCGGCCAGCCCACACCTGCCCCGCCCACCCGCTCCTCCAGCAAGGAGCCCGTCTTCCGCGTGCGCATCATCGCCGAAGGGGCGGATGCCAAGAGCGGTGCCACCATCACGAAGCTGCCCTTCCGCATTGGTCGCAGCTACTTCGACACCGGCGTCAATGCCCTCGCCCGCAACGAATTCTCCATCGAAGACAGCGCCCCCTACCAGCTCTCTCGCAATCACTGCGAGATCGATTTCGACAACGGCTCCTTCGTCCTCCGTGACCGCGGCAGCAAGCTCGGCAGTTTTGTTAACGGCGAGCAAATCTCCGTCGATGCCGGCAAGATTAGCGCCACGCTCAAAACCGGCGAAAACGAAGTCATCTTCGGCACCTACGGCAGCCCGCATCGCTTCACGATCACGATTGAGGAGCTAAAGTAAGTCTCAATCATCCGCCACCGCGTCCTTGTCTGCCTTGGCATAGGCTTCGAGTGCCTTTTGAAGCTCAGCGACTTTTTCGGGCTTTTTCGCCGCGAGATCATTTTTCTCGTTCGGATCGTTCGCGATGTCGAAAAGCTCGGTTTTGTCCTTCGGTAGCAAAACGAGCTTCCAATCACCCACACGAAACGAGCGTGATTTGAAGCCCGGTGCCACGGTGTAGATCGGATGAGCCACCGGAGCGGCTCCTTCTGCCAGTTGCGGCCAAAGATTGGCACCGTCCCACTTCAAATCGCGATCTGGCTGATAGCCAGCGAGAGCACAAAACGTCGGCATCCAGTCCACGATTTGCACGGGAGCGGTGTGCGTGCCCGGTTGGAGCTTGCCGGGCCAGTTGGCGATGCATCGAACGCGAGTGCCGCCCTCATAAACGGTGCCCTTTTCATTGCGGAGAGGCTTGTTGTTGCCGGGAAGGGGACCAGCGGGGTAATCATCGGCCGGGTAGGTCTGTCCGTTGTTTTCCGCCGTGCTGCCGCCGTTGTCGCTGGTGAAGATGAGGAGCGTCTCATCGCGTTTGCCTGTCTTCTCCAGCGTGGTTACGAGGCGGCCTACCGAATCATCGAGATGCATGATGCAGGCCGCGTAATGTCGAGCGACCTCATCGGTGATACCTGCGGGCACCTTCGCCAGCCATTCGATAGGTTCTTTGACCGGTAGATGCACCGCCGTGAAGGGCACATAGAGAAAGAACGGCTTCTCACTGCGCTGCGAAAGCCATTCGCAGGCTTCCTGCGTGATCAAATCGGTGACGTGACCGCTCTCGGTGAGCAGTTTTTCATTTCGGTGCCAGGTCTGCTGAAACTCGCCCTTCTTATACTGATGATCGTAAGGCCCCACACCGCCCGCCAGCGAGCCGTAGCTGTGATCAAAACCAAAGTGATTCGGCCCCCATTCGGGCCGCGAGCCGAGGTGCCACTTGCCAGTGAGGCAGGTATCGTAGCCCACGCTCTTCAGCGCCCGCGGCAGCGTCACCGTGTCCCAGCGCAATGCCCGTGGATTCTGCGGCGTCGTCACATTGAAGCGACTCCAGCAGCGTCCGGTCATCAAGCCAGTGCGAGTGGGACTGCAAACGGGGGCCACATAGTGCTGTGTAAGCTCGATGCCTTCTCGGGCGAGCTTGTCTAGGTTCGGCGTCGGCGCTGAACCACCATGAAAGGCCACATCCGCCCAGCCGAGATCATCGGCGATGATGAAAACGAAATTCGGCGCGGCGTGAGCGAGCGACGCCAAGGCTAAAAGAGCGGCGGCGAAGCGAATCATCATTCGAAGGCACTGGTGACAGGCTTGCCATCAAACTCCGCTGGCAGCGGCACATCGAGGAGCCACAGCGCTGTGGCGGCGGTGTCGTAGGTGGTCACGGGAGCGGTGATCGTGGCATTCTTCTTTACGTCCTTGCCCCAGGCTACCCACGGGATCGTCATGTCCTCGGGGATATTCAGCCCGTGCGTTTTATCATGGCCGCCATGATCCGCGCTGACGATGAGCACGCTGGTATCCGCGATGCCCGCCTCTTTGATCGCCTGCCACACCTGCCACAGCGCCTGATCCGTCACTTTGAAGGCTTCTTTCTGCTCCAGTGAACCCCAACCGCTTTTGTGACCGGCGGTATCAGGATCGGCAAAATGCACGAAAGCCAGCCTAGGCTTGTTCTCCTTGATCCAGGTCGCCGCGTTCTTGGCCACCATCTGCGAGGGCTTTTTATCCTTCTCGATCTCGGGCGTGCCCGCCACGGGCGCAGACGTCTGCGGGCCGCCGAAGTCGAACACATCCAGCGTATTCTCCAGCCACAGGTGACGGAATTTCACCTTGCCCACAAACATGCCCGTCACCGCCTTCGGCTCCGCCGCACGCAGCAGCGAAAAGACCGTGGGCACCTTCACCGGCCCCCTGATCGGCGTCCAGCCGTTCCAGAGCACCTGATGCTTGTCCGGTCCCACGCCCGTGAGCATGGAGGTGTGCGAAGGCAGCGTGATGGAAGGAAAAATCGTGCTCGCCTGCCACGTCACCGCGCCTTCCGCAGCGATCTTTTTCAGCGTGGGCATCTCACTCTCCGCCACCACGGCGGGCTTGGCACCGTCGATGCTCACGATGAAGACATGCTCCGCACGCGGTGCGGCAAAAACGAGGCTGGGGACAAGGGCGGCGAGGGCGAGTGTTTTGAGCATGGTCGGGCTGGGGAAAACGTGGGGGAAGGGGATGATCTCGCATCATTGGTTGCACCGTGGAAGGCATCGCGCCATAAAGAAGGCCATGGGCCGCGAGCAGAAACCAACCCGTTTGCTGACACGCACCGGGCAGTGGTTGGTTTACGCCCTGTTTCGGTGTGTGGAAGCCGTACTTTCGATGCTGCCGCTCGTTGTCGTCTGGTATCTCGGCCGCTTTATCGGCACGCTGGTCTATCCCATCGCCGGGAGTTACCGGAAACTCGCCCTCAACAACCTTCGCATCGCCTTTGAAGGCGAGAAAAGCGAGGCCGAGCGCCAAGCCATCGCCCGCGAGCATTTCAAGAGCCTCTTCGCCAACTTCCTCTGCGGCCTCAAAATGCCGCTGATGGGCGAAAAGAACCTTTTGAAGCATGTGAGCTGCGAGGGCATCACCGAGCTCGAAGCCTTCATCCAGCGTGAAAAGAAGCCCATCGTGAACCTCGTGCTCCACGCGAGCTGCTGGGAACTGCTCACTCAGGTGCCCACCACCTACGTTCGCGGTCACAAACCCGGCGCCATCTACCAGCCCATCCGCAATCCCTTTCTCAACGACCTCGTGCTTCGCCGTCGTCAGAAGCTCAACTTCGTGCTTTTCGACCGCACCAAGGGCTTCAATGGCCCGATGAAGTTCATTCGCGAAGGCGGGCAGGTCGGCGTGCTCGTCGATCAGCATGCGGGCGATCATGGCCTGTGGTGTCCCTTCTTCGGTCGCTTGTCTTCCACCACACCCATTGCCGCGCTCATGGCCATGCGCACGGATTCCGCCGTGGTCCCGATGATGATCTACGACGATGGTCCCGCTCGCTGGAAACTCGTCGCGGCCCCCGCCGTGACCTCCGCTCAAGAAGGTGCCGAAGCACTCACGAACGCCATCAACACCTCCGTCGAGCAATTGATCCGCCGACAACCCGCGAGCTGGTTCTGGGTGCATGCCCGATGGAAAACCGCCAACCCCGGCATCCTCATCTCCGCCTACAAACGCGGTGTCGTGCTGCCCGAAGGCATGACCGTCGAGCAATTGAAACCTTTCCACATGCTCATCCGCAGCCCGAACTGGCTCGGCGATGCCTGCATGGCCTTTCCCATGGTGCGTGCCATCAAACGCGGCCGCCCCGATCTGCAAATCACCGTCATCGGCCCGGACAAGCTCGAAGAACTCTGGCTCTCCATGCCCGAGGTCAGCCGCTACATCGCCAAACCGGCCAAAGAAGGCGTCTTCGCCGTTGCCAAGCGCATCAAGGCCACTGGCATCCATTTCGATGCTGCGGTGCTCTGCACGAACTCCACCCGCAGTACGCTCGAAATCTGGCTCGCGGGCATTCCGCGACTCGTTGGCTTCCGTGGCTCTTTGAGATCCAAAATGCTTCATCAGCTCGTCCCCGAGCCACAGCCCGGCGGGCCCATCGAGCATCATGCACGTCGTTACATGCGACTCGCCGCGCACATCGGTGCCGATGTGAATCAAGAAGGCCTTTGGGATGCGCCGCCGCCCGAACTGCCTGATGATGGCGTCATCCGCATCGGCGTCTGCGCCGGTGCCGAATATGGACCGGCCAAGCGCTGGCCGATGGAACGCTTCGCCGAGGTGGTGAACTCCATCTCATCCAAATACGCCAAGGTTCACTGGCAGCTCTTCGGTGCTCCGGGCGAGAAAGAAATGGGCGAAAAGCTCTCCGCCATGCTGCAAGCCCCGCACGAGAACCTCGTCGGCAAAACTCGCCTCACCGAGCTCATCGCCAAACTGCGTGCCTGCACCCTTCTTCTCACCAACGACACCGGCACCATGCACCTCGCCGCCGCCCTCGGCGTGCCCACCGTGAGCGTTTTCGGCTCCACCTGTCCCATCGCCACCGGCCCGCTCGGAGATCGCCACATCGTCATTCAGCACAAAGTTCCCTGCGCCCCTTGCTTCGAACGCCAATGCCCCTTCGGCCACTACGACTGCATGACCAAAGTCACTCCCGCCGAGGTGGCAGAGGCCGTGATAAAAGCGGCATCTCTAGGCTAGAATGTCCTTCACCACCTTCGTCGGCTCCACGCCGGTGAGTTTGAAATCGAGGCCCTGCGCACGGAAGGTGAAGCGTTCGTGGTCGATGCCGAGCTGATGCATCACCGTCGCGTGCAGATCACGCACGTGGACGGGATTCTCGGCGACGTTGTAGCTGAAGTCATCCGTCGCACCGTAGGTGGTGCCCGGCTTGATGCCGCCACCGGCCATCCACATCGTAAAACAGCGCGGATGATGATCCCGACCCGCCTCCGGGCTATCCCACTTGCCTTGACCCGCGACACCGCGACCGAATTCGCCGCCCCAGATCACGAGCGTCTCGTCGAGCAGGCCACGTTGCTTCAAATCCTTGATCAGCGCCGCGCTCGGCTGGTCGGTGTCGCGACAACGCGCGGTGCACCAGCTCGGCAGTCGGCTGTGATGATCCCAATCAGGATGGAAGAGCTGGATGAACCTCACCCCACGCTCCGCGAGACGCCGCGCGAGGATGCAATTCGCCGCGTAACTGCCCGCACGACGCGAATCCGGCCCGTACATCTTGAAAACATGATCCGGCTCGTCGCCGAGGTCCGTCAGCTCCGGCACGCTGGCTTGCATGCGGTAGGCCATTTCATACTGGCGGATGCGAGTGGTGATTTCCGGGTCCTGCGTTTGCTCAAAACGCATCTGATTCAGCTCCGCCAGCCCATCGAGCATGCCGCGGCGCAAATGACGCGGCAGGCCTTCGGGATCGCTGAGATACAAAACGGGATCTTTCGAGTTCCGCAGCTTTACACCTTGATAGCGGCTCGGCAGGAAACCGCTGCCCCAGTAGTGGTCGTAGAGCGGTTGATCGCTCGGGCGCTGCATCTTCGAGATGAGCACAAGGTAGTCCGGCAGGTTCCGGTTCACGCTGCCAAGCCCGTAGCTGATCCACGCGCCCATGCTGGGACGGCCGGGAAGCTGGTGACCGGTCAAAAACTGCGTCATTGCCGGTGCGTGATTGATTTGATCCGTCGTCATCGATTTGATGAAGCACAGGTCATCCGCCACGCCCTGCAAATGCGGCAGCCACTCACTGATCGTCGCGCCGCTCTGGCCGCAGCGGCTGAATTTCGTGATGCCCGGCAGGATGAGCTGCTTCTGGTTCGCCGTCATGGTCGTGAGCCGCTGGCCCTGACGCACGCTTTCCGGCAGTTCCTTGCCCGCCCACGACATCAAACCCGGCTTGTGATCAAACAGCTCGATCTGCGATGGCCCGCCTGATTGCGTGAGGAAAATGACCCGCTTCGCCTTTGGCGCAAAATGCGGCAGGGAGGGCAAGCCCACCCTATCCTGCTGAGCCATCGAGTTCAGAGCCATCGCGCCGACGGAGACGCCCGTGCATTGGCCGAGAAAGTAGCGGCGGGTGGTGTGAAGAGCGGAGTCGTTCATGGGAGCGGGGAAGGGGATCTGATACGGAACAGAGTCGTCGTGGTGGCGAGTTTCTCGCAGTCAAAACAGGATGATCCAAAGAGATGCGCCTTCACGCCAAAGAATGCCGCAGAGCAGGCGTGAGCCGCCGCCGCTGTTCCGATTTTGGCATTGGCAGGGGTCTGGTTTGGCAAAACAGGCCCCGCCTGACACGGGGGCAGCCTCGCCACGTTTTTCACCCTGCACGAGGCGCTGGCCTCACCTGCCGAGTTTCACTCAAACCACCCACAAACCTATGAAAACGCTTCACTCTGACCTCTCCCGCCGCTCTGTGATGTCTCGCATGGCACAGACTTGCCTCGGCGTCGGTATGCTGCCATCCATGGAGCATCTGTTTAGCGGTAAGGCGTTCGCCGTGGGTGAAGGTGCCGCCCTGCGAAACAAGCCGCCACGGCTCGTAATGTCATCTTCCTCTACATGACCGGCGGCCAGAGCCATCTCGATACTTGGGACCCGAAGCCCGACAACAAAGAGGTTGCCGGCCCAGTGAAAGCTATCAAGACCAGCGCCGATGGCGTGCGTGTCAGCGAGTATCTCCCGCGCATCGCCAAAAAGATGCACCACGCCACCGTCATCAATTCGATGGCCACCAACACCGCTGCGCACGAGCAGGCGAACTACTTCATGCACACCAGTTTCGGTCTGCGCAGCACCATCAAGCATCCCGGCATGGGTGCGTGGCTCAGCTTCTTCCAAGGCCCCGGCAATCCCGCCCTGCCGCCGTATGTTTACATCGGCAATGACAGCCGTCATCCCGGTGCCGGTTTCTTCGCCAAGAAACATGGCCCGCTCATGGTCAACAACTCCGAGGCCGGTCTGCAAAACGTGCGTCCGCAAAAAGGCGTTACCGATGAGCGCTTCGCCATGCGCCGCGAGCTTGCGGGTGCTTTGGATACGGAGTTTCAGGAGAAATGGGACACTCGCGGCGTCAAAGCCTACGCCGATATGTATGACGACGCCGTGCGCCTCATGAAGAGCGAGGACCTCGTCGCCTTCGATCTCACCAAGGAACCTGAAGAAATGCGTAAATCCTACGGCAAAGACACCTTCGGCCAAGGTTGCCTGCTCGCCCGTCGTCTCGTCGAGCATGGTGTGCGCTTCATCGAGGTCAGCTTCGGTAGTTGGGACACCCACACCGCGAACTTCATCAACACGCCGCGCCTGTGCGACACGCTCGATACCGTGCTCACCGCCCTCGTCACCGATCTCGAACAACGCGGCATGCTGGAGAGCACCATGATCGTCCTCAGTTCCGAATTCGGCCGCACCCCGAAGATCAATCAAAACCAAGGTCGCGATCACTACCCCATCTTTAGCTCCGTCATTTGCGGTGGCGGCATCAAAGGTGGTGTCACCTATGGAGCCACCACGCCTGATGGCGCTGGCATCGCGGCGGACAAAGTTGGCCCGCCCGATCTCAATGCCACCATCGGCTATGCCCTTGGTCTCCCGCTGGACTAGGTGATCTTCAGCCCCAGCAAGCGACCCTTCACGGTCGCGGATAAAGGCCAGCCGATCACGCATCTCTTTGCGTAAAGAAAAAGGCGGGCCGTTGAGGTCATCGGCCCGCCTTGTTTCAAAGATTCAAATTGGCGGTATCAGTGGCAGCCGCAGCCTTCACCGCAGCCACCTTTTTTCACCATCTCCTCGGGTGAAGGCACGCGACCACTTTCAAGGCTCTTGCCGACGAAAGCATTCACGGCTTCGGCGACGCCGCTGAGCACTTCTTGTGCATTCAGGAAGGCGGTGATGACCGGGTTTCCCTCGCAGCGATCCTGCAAACCATTGAAGCGAGTGATCTCATCCGCCTCCGGCTCGTCGCCGTGGTGTTGCTTTTGATGCAAAGAACGTCCGAGCGTGGCCATCTCGCGATAGAGTGACATAGCGGACTCATCCGCGAGGAAGGTCTCCGCCTGAAGGCGGGCGTTTTTCACGTCAGCATCGGCCACAAGGGCTTCGCAAAGCTCGATGATCTTGGATTGGAGGGCGGGGGAGGCGGTCATGGGGCCGCGAGAGTAGGCCGGAAAAGCCGATTCAAAGGGAAAAGTCAGACAATTTCACCAACTCCGCGCCATCTCATGGTTCCGCTTGAAGCCCTCGCGCACGAGCGAGAGGTCCGAATCCATCGCCAGCCAGTTCAAGCCGAGGGCTTTGAGCTTCTCCTTGTCATCCGCATGGCGCACGAGGATGCCGCAGCCTTTGCCATTATCCTTTGCGGCCTTCACGACGGCATTCAGACACTCATCGTAGCTGCGCGTCGAGTTTCGCGCCTTCAAATCATAGCTCAAATCGGCCGGACCGATGAAAAGAGCGTCAATGCCTTCCACGGCGGCGATTTGATCCGCATTCGCCACGCCTTCCGCCGTCTCGATTTGCGCGAGGATGATCGGTTTCGGCATTTCATCACCCGGAAGCCTCATGCCGTATCCATAAGCTCGAACAGTTCGCGAGACACCGCGATGCCCCTTCGGCGGATAGGTGGATGCCTTCACGCAGTGCTCCGCCTGCGCCACCGTATCGACATGCGGCACCATGATTCCATCCGCGCCCCAATCGAGCACGCGGCCGATCAAATCCGCATGCGGAGCGCTCACCCGCACGATGCCGAGCGTCTTGCTGCCGCGAAGAGCGCGGAGTTGGTTAGGTAGTGCGGCTTCTGATTCACAGCCGTGCTCCAAGTCGATGAGCACCCATTCAAAGCCGCATTCCGCCGCGAGTTCTGTGACCGCAGGTGATCCGATGGAGAGAAAGGTGCCGATGTGTGTTTTCATGGGGAGAGAATGTCGAGGCCGCTGCCTTCCCGCAAGCCGCGCAAAGCCGTGGCGAGGCGTGAGAGGGTGATTTCACGCAGACTGGCTCCTGAGGAGCCGCTGCCGATGAGGAAGAAGCCGTCATCGCGATCAAAGTAGCCCGCGCCGACGCGGATGACCGCTTTCACGATCATGTTCCGCAGCAGGTGCAGCCAAAAGCGGCGCAAGTGATGCTCGGGAAGGCCGCGAACGCTTTCATAACCCTCGAAGGCTCTTCGCAAGAACGCCGCGTCATGAAAACACGCCAGCAGCGAGAGGTCATCCACCGGATCACCCGCAATGCTGTCATCGAAGTCAATGAAGTCATGAATCTCCCGCTCGGTGCCAAGAATGTTCCAAAGCGCGAGATCTTTGTGAACGAGGCAGCCCTGCGGCAATTCCAGCAGCGCACGATGATTTTCGATCTCCTCCCGAATCTCATCGGCATTCGCCAAAAAGCCGCGTTCCATCAAAAAGCGCAGATGCTCATCCAAACGAAGGTGGAAGTAGTCGGCGTAGCTCGCTCGATAGCCTCGCAGCTTCTCATCAAGCACGCCAAAGCCTTCGAACGTGATCGCCTGCCACTTCGCCACCGCCACGCCGATCTCGAACGCGATCTTCGGTGCTTCCAGCGTTCCTTGCTTGAACCACTGATTCAAATCCGGTGCCTCGATTCGCTCCAAAGCCTGCCAAGCAAACGGCACACGACTCCGCGTCGCATCACACCCAAAAACCTTCGGCGTGACGACACCCGCCCCGCGCACCCGATCCAGCAAAGCCGACTCAATCGCCAGATGTCCATCCTTCTCCGGCCCATTCTCCACGCGGACAAAAAGCGCCTTTCCATCCACCTCGGCATTCCAAGTGAGATGGTTGCCCTGACCGGCTCCAGGGCTCAAAACGACGTTTTTCGTCTCGAAGTGGCTTTGAAGCTCCCTTTCGAGCTGCGAAGCAAGATTCGCATCCGCTTCACCTCGCGTCTGCGTGCCGTGAAAGGCCGCAGGGCGGTCACACTTCCAATAGTAGATGTCGCGGCGGCTCATGCGGAAGGCGGACGGCGTTTCCACCAGGCGGCGAGCAGGCCGCCGATGACGTTTTGCAACACGCCGCTGAAGACACCTGCTGCTGCCGCTAAAGGCATCGCTGCGAAGTGTTCCCGAGCCAGCGAAGCAGCCATGCCACCGTTTTGCATGCCGACCTCGATGCTCACCGTGCGGGCGACCGACTCGGGATAACGCAGCACTTTGGAGATGCCGTAGCCGACGCCAAAGCCCAACAGGTGAAGCAGAAAAGCCGCGAGAGCGAGGCGACCAAAATTGGCCGCGATGGCTTCCGCGCTCGCCGCCACGATGCCACCACTGACGAGCGTGAAGGCCAGCACGGCCACGGTGGGTCCGCAGGCTCCGATTTGATCCGCCGTGCGCGGCAATTTCCATCGGATGAGCACTCCGAGCACCACCGGTGCGATGGTGAGCTGAAAAGCGGACACACAGAGTCCCCACGCATCTACCGGCACATACTTGCCCGCCAGGGTGCTCGTCCACATCGGCGTGAAAAAGAACGCAAGCATCGTCGAGGCAAGCGTGAGCACGACGGAGAGGGCCACGTTCGCTTTGGCGAGGTAGCTGATCATGTTCGATGCCATGCCGCCGGGGCAGCTCGCCACGAGAATGATGCCCACGGCGAGTCCTGGATCGAGTTTCAGCGAGGTCGCCACGAGCCAACCGGACAACGGCATGATCGTGTATTGCGCAATGAATCCCAGCGCGACACTCCCCGGCATGCGGCCGATGGCTTTGAAGTCATCCAGACTCAACGTGAGCCCCATGCCGAGCATGGAAGCCGCCAGCGACCAGAAGATCCACGGCTTGTCGAACCACAGCATGGTCTGCGGCTTGAAAAACGCGATGACCGCCAGCGTGACGAGCCACACGGGGTAGAGATTGTTGAACCAGTCGAGGAAGCGCTTCAGGAGGTCAGTGGGAGGTGTCACGCACGCCGTTGAAGGCCGGACCACCCGCGCCGACATAGCCGCCGCTGGCTCCGTTTTCATCCGAAGTGACCCAAAAGGCATACAGCGAACCCTTCGTGAGATGGAAGCGAAATTTCACATTCTTGCCAGTTTGATCGGAAAGATCGGTCGCATCCGCCCACTCGATTTTGAGCTTCGTTTGATCTCCTGAAGCCACTTTGGAGTTGCGAATGACCTTCCCAGCCTCGTCGAGCACTTCCACGTGCACTTCGCCGTTCACGTTCACGAAGAGATGTTTGCCTTTGAACTTCACCGGACGCGTCGTCAGCTCTCCAGAGCCATCCATCGAGGCAAAACCATCGCGCCGCAGCGTGGCGAGGCCGATGCTCGCTCCACCGTAGATGTCTCCACGCCCGCCCCCGGCATCGCCGGAGTAGGCGCAGTAAGGAAAGACCAGTTGGTCGTCCAGCACGACAAAGACACCCGTCGTCGTGTGCAGGTAAGCCCGGTCCCAGGCACCTTCCCGACGCTCTCCACGGATGAAGCCACGTCGGTCTGGCCGATCCCAATGGAAGCCGTCGCGGCTAAAGCCGAGTTCCAGGTCCGTGAGCTTGGGAAAGCCTCCTTTGGAGCAGATGCCATTGTTTGGTCCGCGATGAATCTGATGCATGCCGATCATGAGGCTTTCATAAGCCACCGCCGCCAGGCTGTAGAGCTGCGGTGGATCACCCTCCTGCGGATTGCCTGCATAGCCCCCCGCTGGCTCCGGTTTGTCCTTGGCATCCGCATTGGTCCAATACACCGCCTTATCCCAGTCGGCTCCTTCCAAGAAGGTGTCGCTTTCCACATAGTATCGGCTGCGCCCGCGCGGCCCATCCTGTTTGATGCTCTGCACCCATTTCTTTCGGAACGGATTGTAGAAGATCGAGCCATAATCTCCCGCAGGCGTCGTGCAGGGCACCGGCTTCGACCACGTCACGCCATCGGACACCTGCAGACTGTGAGTCAGCCCCGGCAGCTGCTGGTCTTTCGGCACATGACTCCAGCAGGTCAGGTATTTGATCCGCTCCTTCGGATCGCTCGCATGGCTGTCATACCACAGCGCATTGTCCGTGCCCGCGCTGGTCCCCGCGCCGTTGCTCCAGGCCGCACCTTCGGGAAGTAGAAGGTTGCCTCCATGGAGCCCCAGTTCCGGCCGTGTCCATGTCTTCAAATCCGGACTCGTCGCCAGCGCCAGCGGTCCGCGCCAACCCGCCGTGTAGAACATCTTGAAGAGCTTCTCCTTCGGCTCATAAAACACCCCGCCCTGGCCGAGATAGACGACGTTGTTGAGCTTTTTCTCCAGCTCCGTTTCGGCTTTGAAGACTGGATTGCCCTCAAATTTTTTCGCCTGATGAAACGTGCGTTTGAGCGTGGTTTTCTCGATGAGGAAATCATCCACAAAGAGCTGCCTGCCGAGGTCGATGGGGATCACCTTCGGCTTCTTCTTCAAATACGGCACCTCCATCACCGCGTCGCTCGGCTCGCGGTAGCGCGGCGGCCATTGATCGGGCAGTTCGAAGCCGTTGTAGAGCTTCTCTGGCTTCGGGCCGGTGGCTTTGTTGGCGAGCATGAGCAGCTTCGCGTCCTTCGACACGATCTTGCCCGCGAGCACATCCTCCTCGCGAAACTTCGCCATGAGGATCTCCGCGTCGGTGTGGCGATTCCAATCATAGAGGATATGAATGAGGCCGTCGGGGGCTTCGAAGCCATCGGGATAGGACACCGCATTGCGCTCATCAAGCAGCAGTCCGCCTTTCCACGTCTGGCCTTCGTCTTCGGACAGCCACGCGCTCATGTGCGTGCGCTTTTGCAAGCGCTCCGCAGGCGATCCATTCTTAACCAGCAGGATGCGCCCCGATTTGAGCCGACGCAGGAAGAAGCGTGCGTTCACATTCTGCACCGTCGCTGCCTGTTTCGGCTCGCTCCACGTTTTGCCACCATCGGTCGAGAAACTCTCGTGTGGCTGGCCCTTCGTGCGTGCGAGCATCCACAAATGTGGTCCAAGCGTCTCGCCTGGGTTTGTCTTTTTAGCAGGCGGGACGCCTGCACCACTCTTCAACTCGACCATCATGTGCTCGTCGAACTCCCAATCCGGGAACTGCAAATGGCCGCGCTCCTTCCACGTCGCGCCTTCATCGGTCGATTCAAACACACGGCAGGTCTTTTGATGCCAATCCGACACCGGCAGCAGCCACGAGCCGTCCTTGAGCACCGTCGGTTTGTTCAGCGTGCAACCTTCCGCAAACATCACCGGCGTGCTCCACACTGGCTCCGCCGCATCGGGATCATCGCAGCGCATGAACCAGTTCGTGATGCGCTTCTGCGGATCGCCGAGCTGCTGATCAAAAAACAGCCACAAACGCCCCTTCGGATCGGTCCAAAGATTCCCCACCAGCGCCCCGCTGACCTTCTGCGCCGCCTCCATCCGCGCCCCGACCGCCAGACGCGGCTTCGACCACGTCGCGCCATCGTCATCGCTGGTCGCCAGCAGGAAATACCCATCCGGCTTGTCCCCCGTGCCCGTCCAGCAGCCCCAGATCCGCCCCTTCGCCGTGCGATCCATCCCAATGATCATCGCGCCACTCCGTGCGTCGTCTTGAAACTCCGCGCCGGGAGTCATCATCACCGAGGGCGTCAATCCATCCTCATCTCGAACCTGCGCCCCATCCGCGAGCACCAACAGCACCATCTTCTTGAACTGAAGCCGCTCACCTGCCTTCACCGCCTTGTGGTAAAGGCTCACGCGATTCACCTCCCCCGGAAAAAACTGCACTTCCGGGCCATCGACCTTCAAGAAGCCCGCCTCTCGCAGCGGCTCCTCCTGACTCGACGCTTTGGGTCGAGTCGTCGAAGTCAGCGCAAACAGCGTTCCGGGCTTGGTGACAGTCACGTCGAGCTTTTCGATGCTGGTGCGGTGAAACGGCAGGTTTTTGACCGCATCGGGCATTTCATCGATGACATACTCGCGGTCAGTAAAGAGAGTCACACCGCGTTTCATCACCGCCGATTCATCCGCAATCAGAGGAGCGGCGAGGAGGCCAAAGAGAAAGGATAGAGCTAGAAGCGAAGCACGCATGGAGTCACAAACGTCCGCCACGCCCGCTCCTCGCGCCCGAAACCCGCAAAGCGGGTGTTATGGTAACCTCCGACAATGTGGTGCAGCCGTCCCGGCTGCTCCGCTGAGACCCAGGGCCATCTCACCGCTGCTGTGCAAATGTGCTCAGTCCAACGCCTCCCGCAGGCCCAGCAAACGTCCAGACAGATGCTCGTGGATCCGCTCGGCGTTGTCGTGGGCGTCGTGGTTGCCATTCGAGGGCATGAGGAGTCATCCCCAGAGTTCGTTGAACATGAGTTGCTTTTCGGTGGCGTTCAGCGGGGATCGGGCGACGGCGTTCCAGGCGGTGTTGATGTCTTGCCGTGCCCAGCTTTGGGCGATGAGGGCGGCCATTTTCACGCGTTTGTTTTCGCAAGGGAGGCATGGAAGCAAGGTGAGCGCGGAAGCGGGGTCGTTGGGGAGATGACGATAGATGGCTTGTTCGACCGTTGGATCATTCGTGCCTGTCTTTTGATGCAAACTGGCTTGCGGGGATGGATGCGCGGGCATGTCAATGGGCTGCAAACTCCAACCGCAGTTGGTTCTGTTTTCGCAGGGTGGCGTTCAGCCAGAATACGCGGCCGTCCCAGGCGTAGTCGGTGGCGGCGAGTTCGTGTCCGTTCAGTTCCACGCGTGAGAGTGTCTGCGGGGCGTCTTGAAGCTCGAAGACGGGATGAACACAGGGCGTGGATGGGGTGATCGTGAGCGAGACGATGGGCTTTTCGACGGTGAGGAGCGTGGCGCGGCGTTCGGTGTGGTAGGACGGGCTTTGCAAGCGTGCGCCTTGGGCCTCGATGGGTGGCGGAGTGGTGAAGCTGCGGGACCATTCGAGCAGGCGGGCGTCGTCAGCGTCGCTGAGGCCGATGAGCCAGGCCCATTTTTCGACCTGCATCTTGCGCGTGACGCCGAGGGCGTCGGGCATGTCGGCGGTGCGGCTTTCGAGGGGCTGTGGGCGGCGGTGCCCCCAGGACATCATGGCGTTGTGCGCGGGGGTCATCGCGGCGAGGTCGTCGATATTGATGCCGGTGGGTTTGCGTCGGGCGAGCGGCAGATGATTGCCCCAATAGAAAGGCGTGACCATTTGACCCTGGCTGTAGAAGGGGCGGTAGGCGGTGGAAGGCAGGCGAGTCCAGCCGGGGTTGAAGTAGATCGCTGCGAGGGGCTCGCGGGTGCCAAAGCGGATGCGGTAGAGCGGCGGCAGTTCGCCGGAGAGCAGCTTCTCGTAATCGCGCTCCTGGTCGAGGATGGGGAACTTCAGCTCGCGCTTCGTGCCATCGCGAAAGAGCACGTCGATGAGGTTCTCAGGCAGGACGCGCAGCGGATAACCGGCGGGCGGGGTGAGGATGAGCAGTTCCTCGATCTCGTATTCGGCCTTGGGTTCGCTTTGCAGCGTGACGGTGCGTGAGCCGAAGCCATCGGGGTAAAAGTAGAAATCCTCGGTCGCGGTTTCGCCCCAGACCTTGTAGTTCAGGTCGCAGGGCTGTGCGGTCCAGCGGACGTGGACGCGGGCGGCGGTGGATTCGATGATCTCGACGCGGCTACGGCGCAGTTCCTTGTCGGAGGCGGCGTCGATGCAGTCGAGGCCGTCCGGTCGGCGCGGTGCTTCGGCGAACTCGAAGTTGAGCGCGGTGTTGTGTTTCCCGGCCCAGAAGGGGGTGTAGGCCGCGCCGCGCCAGAAGACGTAGCGCGAGCCGTTCGGCAGCGAGACCACGACATCCTTCCGCTCCGGCGCCCAGGCTTTGTCATAAGGCATCTCGGTCACCTCATCCGGGCCGGAATAGGAGAGCAGCGGGTAGTCGTAGCGCAGCTTGGTCTCGATGGCTCCGAACGCGGGCAGCTTTGGCGTATCCTGCACGAGCATGGTCGTGATGGTTTTGTGCCAGAGTTCACGGCCCTGAGCATCACGGATCGTCACATGCAGCGTGTCGCGATGCTTCGTGAAGGCCGGAGGCGGCAAAGCGATCTTCAATTCGGTGCGGATGCCTTTTGGCAACTCCACTGCGGCTTTGGTTGGCCGATCAGGCGAAGATTCAAACCACGCGAGCACCTCCGCGCCGGAAACGGCCTTCTCGGCGGAAAATGCCGCGACCGTGACACGGGCCTGCTGCTCCGGGCCAAGCACCAGCCAGTCAGCAGGCGGCAAAACCGCACCGAGATCGATGGGATTCATCACCGGATCAGCCGCGGCTTCCGCGTCCGCCTCGAAAGCCGGGCGCTCGACCTTCCAGCGGGCTCGCTCGATGGCCTTGCCGTCCTTGTCTTTGGCGAGCAGCGCCAGTTCCTCCGGCGCGGGCGAGTTGGCAAAGATCACGCGGGCGGTGAAGGGAGAGCTACCGGAGACATCGAGCGCTTTCCGCTCCACCTCCCTGCCCTCGCGATACCCTGTGAGCCAGTGTTCCGGGGCTGGTCGAGTGTCGCTGGCGAACTGCACGATCACCGGCGTCAGGCCGACACGTTCCACGCCGAAGGGCGGACGCCAGGGATGCCCCCGATCGAATTGAAAGCGCGGTGCGAAGGTCACGGCCTCGCCTTGCCCGGCCACGCTGCCGGGATGCTCAATGAGATGGCGGATGACTCCGGCTTTCAGCGCCTGGTCGTAGATTTGCAGTTCATCCAGCAGCCCGCGCAGGTGCGAGCGAACATAGCGCCACGTGTCGCCATCGGCGCGGCAGCCGATGCGCAGCACGCTGTCCGGCGCGTCGGGCTTCATCGTGAAATCGCCGCCCCGGAACGTGCCTTTGTCCGCCGGAGTCTTGCCCTGGCCATCCACATAGAGCGTGAAATGCGGAGCCTCCGCCGCGCGATAGGTCACCGCGATGTGATGCCATCCTCCGTCGTTCGGCACGAGGCCGTTCGATGCGCGGTAGTTCGTGATCCACTCGCCCTGGCCCTCGCCATGCACTTGCACGCCCTCGATGCCGAAGACGCCGAAGACCTTGTCGGGCGCGGCGGTCAGATCGGCGCGGCCTTTGAAGAGCACCGGCATCTCCGCGTAGTAGTTTCCCACATTGACCCAGGTCGCGAGGGTGAAGTCGCGGCTGAAATCGATCGCCGAAGGATTCGCCAGTTCGATGCCTGCGTTGACCTTTTCGATCACCACCGCGTTGCCGACGCGTCCGGGAGCAAAGGAAGGCGCGAGCTGCGGATCGACCGGGCGGCCATCGTGCCGCCCCGTGGCGTCCTTCAAGTCGCCGTCGAAGCGGAAATGCGCGACGAGGTCGGCGCGGGCGGACAGCGGCACGAGCAGCAGGGCGGCGAAAGCCGAGCGCCGCAAAACTGCCTGCCAAGCGGATTTCAAAACAGTGCAGGCAAGGGTGAAGATGGGGTTCATGGGAGTGTTGGGAGCCAGTTCACTTAGGGGCGTTGAGACGATGCATGGCTTGGAGCTTCACGGGGCCGAGCAAGCCGGAGTCGGTGAGGGGCCAGGCGGAGGCGTCGAAGCGTTTGCCGGTGATGCTCATAAAGTTGATGTCGTGAAAAATGCGCCACTCCACGTGGCGCTGGTCGAGGTCGCGGATGCGATTGGCGGCGA
>Ga0209299_1000577_pt1 | contig 20850 bp, 12 predicted proteins | sample S_140806_MF_Meta_FD_187326 | JGI IMG/M metagenome (GOLD analysis project Ga0209299, IMG submission 187326) | Freshwater microbial communities from Lake Simoncouche, Canada to study carbon cycling - S_140806_MF_MetaG (SPAdes) (version 2) | ecosystem: Environmental > Aquatic > Freshwater > Lake ...
CGACAAGTGGAATAACCATAAGGCGAAGCTCCGCCTGGTGAACCCAGCCAACCGCCGCAAATACCACGTCATCGTGGTCGGCTCCGGCCTCGCCGGCTCCGCCGCCGCCGCCTCGTTCGCCGAGATGGGCTACGAAGTCTCCTGCTTCTGCTACCAGGACAGCCCGCGCCGCGCCCACTCGATCGCCGCCCAAGGCGGCATCAACGCCGCGAAGAACTACCAGAACGACGGCGACAGCGTCCGCCGCCTCTTCCAAGACACAATCAAGGGCGGCGACTACCGCGCCCGCGAAGCCAATGTCTACCGTCTCGCCCAGGTCTCGACGAGCATCATCGACCAGTGCGTCGCGCAGGGCGTGCCCTTCGCCCGTGAATACGGAGGCCTCCTTGCCAACCGTTCCTTCGGCGGCGCCCAAGTCTCTCGCACCTTCTACGCCCGCGGCCAGACCGGCCAGCAGCTGCTCATCGGCGCCTACTCGGCGCTCTCCCGTCAGATCGGCCTCGGCACAGTGAAGATGTACACCCGCCACGAGATGCTCGACCTCGTCCTCGTCGACGGCAAGGCCAAGGGCATCGTCACGCGCGACCTCGTCACGGGTGCCGTTGAATCCTGGTCCTCCGATGTCGTAGTGGTCTGCACTGGCGGCTACGGCAACGTCTTCTATCTCTCGACCAACGCCCAAGGTTGCAATGTCACCGCGACGTTCCGCGCCCACCGCCGCGGCGCCGGCTTCGCGAATCCCTGCTACACGCAGATTCACCCGACCTGCATTCCGGTGCACGGCGAAGACCAGTCCAAGCTCACGCTGATGTCTGAGTCGCTCCGCAATGACGGTCGCGTCTGGGTCCCGAAGAACAAGGCCGACTGCGCCAAGCCCGCCTCCGAAGTCCCCGAAGAGGCCCGCGACTATTTCCTCGAACGCAAGTACCCGAGCTACGGTAACCTCGCCCCGCGCGACATCGCCTCCCGCGCCGCCAAAGAAGTCTGCGACGAAGGTCGCGGCGTCGGCCAGGTGGTCGATGGCAAGCGTCTCGGCGTCTACCTCGACTTCTCCGCCGCGATTAAGCGTCTCGGCGAATCCGAGGTCCGCGCCCGCTACGGCAACCTGTTCGACATGTACGAGAACATCACCGGCGAGAACGCGTACAAGCAGCCGATGCGCATCTTCCCCGCCGTGCACTACACGATGGGCGGCCTCTGGGTGGACTACAACCTGCAGTCCAACATCCCCGGACTGTTTGTCGGCGGCGAAGCCAACTTCTCTGACCACGGCGCCAATCGACTCGGAGCCTCCGCGCTCATGCAGGGCCTCGCCGATGGTTATTTTGTCTTACCCTACACGGTCACCGATTACCTCGCTGGCGAGAAGTCCGGTAGCCGTCCTTCCAATGACGCCCCGGAATTCAAGGCTGTCGTCAAGGATGTCAACGACCGCGTCGCGAAGCTTCTTTCGATCAACGGCACGAAGTCCCCGCGCTATTACCACAAGGCCCTCGGCAAGATCACCTGGGAGAAGTGTGGTATGGCCCGCGATAAGGCCGGTCTCGAAGGCGCGATCCGCGACCTTCAGGCCCTCCGCAAGGATTTCTGGGAGAACGTGAAGGTCGTCGGCTCCGGCGACGCCCTCGCCCCGGAGCTCGAACGCGCCGGCCGCGTGGCCGACTTCCTCGACTTCGGCATCATGATGTGCCTCGACGCGCTCACCCGCGAAGAGTCCTGCGGTGGCCACTTCCGCACCGAATTCCAGGACGCTGGCGAAGCGAAGCGCGATGATGCGCAATACGCGCACGCCGCCGTCTGGCAATGGACCGGCGAAGGCCAGCTCCCCGCTCGTCATGTCGAGCCCCTCGTCTACGAGGAGACCCAACTCTCCACCCGCTCTTACAAGTAATCACCATGGTCCAGGACAACGGAAAAGAACAAACCCTCGCGCTTAAGCTGCGCGTCTGGCGTCAGCGCCGCGGCCAGCCCGGCGCTTTCGAGGAGCACTCCCTCGCCGCCGTACCGACCTCGGCCTCCTTCCTCGAGATGATGGACATGCTCAACGAGCAGCTCATCAAGGCGGGCAAGGATACCTTCGCCTTCGACCACGACTGCCGTGAAGGCATCTGCGGCATGTGCTCGATGACGATCAACGGCATGCCCCATGGCCCCATCCCGGGCGTGACGACCTGCCAGCTGCACATGCGCAACTTCCGCGATGGCGAGACGATCACCGTCGAGCCGTGGCGCGCCCGCGCCTTCCCGGTGCTGAAGGATCTCGCTGTCGACCGCTCCGGCTTCGACAAGGTCATCCAGTCCGGCGGCTTCATCACCGTCCGTACCGGTTCCGCCCCGGAGGCCAACAATATCCCGGTACCTAAGCCCGTCGCCGACGAGGCCATGGATGCCGCGGAATGCATCGGTTGCGGCGCCTGCGTCGCCTCCTGCAAGAACGGCTCCGCGATGCTCTTCGTCGGCGCCAAGATCAACCACCTCAACATCCTGCCGCAGGGTCAGGCTGAACGCGACCGTCGCACCCTCTCCATGGTGAAGACCATGGACGAAGCCGGTTTTGGCAACTGCAGCAACTACGGCGAGTGCCAGGCGCATTGTCCGAAGAGCATCACGCTCGACGTCATCGCCAAGCTCAACCGCGACTATCTCCGCGCCCGCGTGAAGGAGTTCTTCTCCTCCACCGGCAAGCCTTCCAAAGGCGGAGACTGAGGCGGGCGAAGCCCGCCAGGGCTAGGGACTGGGCTAGGGCCAGTTAAATGAAAAGGGCGCCGTAAGGCGCCCTTCTTGTTTGGGGCCGCCGCATGGTGGCCCTAGGTAGGGGTAGGACTACGTCATGCCCTCCCGCGCCGTAGGGCGCGGCGTAGCCACGCCCCTACCTTCCGTTCACCATTCGGCGAACGGCTGCATCGGGTAGGGCGGCGATTGCCATCGCCGCCGTTCGAGGCCGGCGACGTGGAGTCGTCCGATCTTAGCCAGATGCGGGCAATTCCTGTATTCGCTCGCGAACGGACGTGATGGCAATCACGTCCCTACCTTCTGCTTCGCAGCAGTTCCCCCATGCCAGCAGACCCCCTACCTTCGCTCACTCCGCCTCGACGACGCTTTGCTCGCCGACGCAGGTGAGCAGGACGCGGTTGTTGCCATTGGCGGCCTGGAGCGCACGCACAAATTCGCCGATCACGGCGCCGTCCTTCAAGGTAACCTCGTAGCGCAGTTCGGTCATCAGGCCGGCCTGCACGGTCTCGACCGACTTGAGCGACTGCTGGGCGAGGTGCTGCGCGAAAGGTCCGGCGAAGGTCTGGTCGTAGTCGACGTCGGTGCCCACGCGGATTCGCAGGATATGCGAACCCTTGAACGAGGAGAAGAGGTTTGCCCGCGAGAGGGCAAAGATGATTGCGCACACGAGCGGCACGGTGATGGCGGCGAGCGGATACTGGCGGGCGCCGACGGCTAGGCCGGTGCCCATGGCGAGGAAGATGAACCCGATATCGCGCGACTGGCCGACGTTGCGGCGGAAGCGGATGATCGAAAACGCCGCGAACATGCCGAACGCTGTGGCCATGTTGCCCATGACGACGAGAATCACGAGCGTGACGACGGTGCCCAGGATGAGCAAGGTGTGCACGTAGTCCTGCGAGTAGCGTGTACCGCGGTAGGTTTGCTTATAGGTCCAAGCAACAAGTAGGTTAAGGGCGAAACTGAAGAGGATCGCGAAGAGGATTTCCTTCACGCCTGGCGTGGCGGCGTGGTCGGCGACGAGGCGGGTCATCGCATCGGCGTCGGCGGGGACTGAGGCGGCGGCGAGGAGAAGGGAGGGGAAGTGGTGCATTAGACGGAAAAGGCGGGGGTGACGCCGTGGTGGCGGACACTTTCGGAATATTTACTGAAGGAGCGAGGAAAGATTCCACATCCCGACAGGTAGGCCGCGAAATCGTACGGAGCGGAGGTCGCTCCCTTCACTTCCATCAGGCACTGGCCGTCGGCGAGCACAGGCAGGGTACAGCGGTCGTCTTCAGGCAGTGGCTTGAGCCCATCGAAGCGGCTACGGATGCCGTGGTCGAAGGTGATGCGGAGTTGTTCGGCGCCGTCCGTATCGACAAAGCGATAGGCGTGCCGGTCGTAGCGGATCACGCAAGCGGGGCGGTAGCCTTCGTCGGCGATGAGCTGACGGGCTTCGGCGAGGATGCGCGCCTCGGCGGGTCCGGCCACCGGGACTTCGCCGTCGTTAATCAGCGCGAGCGCCTGCTCGAGTGGTAGCAGTACGCGCCGTTTGGCGCCTTCGCTGCCGTCGCGATGCTTGATCTCGAGGAACGTGACCGCAGGCAGTGAGCCATCCTTGGTCCCGTAGAGGCGTAGTCGTAGTTTGCGGCGCGAGGGCACACCGCGCCAGGCGTCCCAATAGCACTTCCGGTCGGCGGAGTCGCAATAGAGGCTCACGACCGGGTAGCGGCCGGTCGGTCCGCCGAGAATGTCGGGTTGAAACCGTTCACCGAAGCGGGCCAGCAGTGCATCGCGCTCAGCGAGGGGCAGGACGTATTTGAGTTCGAAGCGCGCGGCGATCTCCATGGTCAGGGGATGCGCGTGAGGGTCAGCGAATTGCGGTCGAACCAGGCTTCGCCGGCTGCGGCGCGTAGTTCGAGTACGAGCACCGGATCGGCTTCGGCGACCGAGAACTCGACCGACATCGTGCGCCAGCTGTTGGTACCCGTGAGGGCAGGGACGCCGTTGAGGCCGGAGATGCGCAGGCGCAGGCCTTTATCCGACTCATCTTTGCCCGCGGTGATGCTGGAGGTCTTGACCATGCCGGTCAGGCGATAGCGGCCGGTGCCGGTCGCGAACGGGAGGCGGAAGTCGCCTCCTTTCTTCAGGCCGGCCTTAACGTGGAAGCAATTACGTCCTTCGTAGGCCTGTTCCTCGGCCTCCTTCTCGTCGGCGTTGCGCTCCCAAGCGTATTTACCGAGCGCAACCTTACCGCCGATAGAGCGTAGCTGCGCCGAGTCCTCGAGTTGGATGCGGATGGCGGCGAGGCGGTTTTTTACGCGCTCGGAGGCGTCCCTCCCGCGCTGATCGAAACGCTTCGCCTCTTGGGCGTCGAACGGGGTGAGCTTGGCCTTGGAGTTGGCGGCCAGTTCTAAAATCCGCTTCGGCCAGTCGTACGACTGGAAGTTCTTCTCGTAGACGGCGAAGAACTGCGTCCGGTAGCGTTCGCGCATCGCGCGATCTCCGAGCAAGGCATTGGGCACGAGCGCCGAGGGTGGACGGAAGACATACCAGCGGTCATCGCCGAAGACCTGGTCCATGCCGTGGAGCATGAAGTGGAACTTGCCGGATGAGGGGTCCTCATAGAACCGATAGTTATTACGGTTGAAGGAATAGCCGTCCCAATGGCAGAGGATCTGCTCGAGGGCGAGGTGCCGGAAGTAGGCGTCGACGTCCAAGATGCGTTCCATCCGCGCCAGGCGTAAGGCCGGTGATTTCTCTTTCGTGGCGCCGATGAGCTCCGTCAGGCGGACCTTGTCGTCCGGATCACCTTGGTCGACCTCGATGGGGCCATCAATCTCGTTGCAGAAGGCGCCGTCGTAAAGGTGGCCCTTGGTGTCCTTGAAGAAATAGGAGAGGAACTCGGTGTTGAAGCCTTCCTTGAGTACGTAGGTACCGAGCGGCTTACCGTTGAGGAGCACATAGGCGTGCGTGCAGCGCGAGGCTGGGACGCCGGAGCGGCGGGCCATCTCGCCCGCGACCATCTCGAGCAGCATCGTTCCGTCCTGCGCGCAGTTGTTTAGCTGGAACTTCGACAGGCCGCGATACTCCTGATGCTTCTTGGTCTTCGCGGTGCGAATCGAGAAGCCGGGCCGGTCCTCGGTGATTTGGCGGAAGCTGCCGGCGGAGCCCTTGAGCTTGATCGAGCACTTCTCGAGGTCGACGACGCCGGGCTCCTTGATGGTCAGCGTGACGTAGTCGCGCGGGTTCTTGGCGAGCTTATCGAGGTTCTCCCGTGAGATCGTCAGCTCAATTTTTGGCACCGTGCCGGCGAAGAGGGCGTCGGGCGAGGTGTGGACGGCCGGTGGCTTGGGCACGATCAGCGGCGGCAGCGTCTGCGCGGAAAGCACGAAAGCTCCGCCGACGAGCAGCGCGGCATGACGGAAGAATGGGCGGAGGCTTTCCACGGTCGGCGGGGTGGTGAAAAGATGTCAGTGCCAAAGGCGAGAGGCAATAAGGATGAGGGTAGGGGATTTACCTGCGGAGAACGCGATGCATCGGGTAGGGCCGAGCGGCCTGCACAACCGGTAGGGATGCGATGACATCGCATCCGTTCGCCGAGGCGTGTGCCATGTACCGGGTCAGGTCGTCGGACGTTCCTAGGTCGGTCCGCCCACGGACGCGATGTCATCGCGTCCCTACCTCAAGACGCGGCTGACCGGGCCGGTCAGCCCTACCCAAACAATCCCGCGACGCTTTCGCTTAATCCGCCTGGTCGCGAGCGACGCAGCCACCCGGTTTCATATTCCTTCTTAAGGCGTGCCTGTTCTTCGGTGGAGATGGACTGGCCGGCAGCGCGACGTAGGCCGGCTCCGGCGAGGCGGGCGCCGAGCGAGAGTTCTTCGCGGATGGTCGCGTCGGTAATCTGGGCGACCAAGGCCTCGGCTTCCGCGAGGTGCGCCTGCGACGCGGCGATCTCCGCCGGCGTGACGCCGTCCGTGAATTTCGCGAGCGCGTCGGGCTTGGCGGTGAGGAAATCCCAGGTGAGGCTCTTGTTGCGGTTGGCCTTGGTAATCTGGCCGTCGAGCGTGCCGAGTTGCCGCAACGCCGCAGCGACGACCTGACCCTCCGCCGGAGAGAGGTTGCCGAGGATTGCGCAGCCAGCGGCGAAGTTGGTCTGGGCGTTCGCCGCGAAGCCCCAGGCTTGCGCGAGGCCCGCGGCCATGGGCAGCCACGACGCCGGCCAAGGCTGGTGGTGGCCATTATCGCCCCAGGTGGTGAGCAGGATGCCGCGCGCTTCGTGACGAACAGCGGCGCTGACGGCCTCGGCTTGGTTGGTCAGCGCGTTATCGAGCCGGCCGGTAAAGCTCTGCCAGGCGCTCGTGCCGGGCGCGACAAGATAGGTGCGGCCGAGTTCGCGGAGGCGTCCGCATTGTTCCTTGAACGGATGGCCGGCATCATAACCCCAGACGACGGGTACGGCGTCGGCGGGCGCGTCCTGCGCGAGCGCGAGGTCTTCCAGGAGGATGTCGCCCCAGAACTGGACGGTGCGGCCGCGGTCGCGCCCCAGTGCACATAACTTCTTAAGATGGTCGAGGTAGACGCGGTGCTTACCGCGTTCAGCAACGGCCTGCTTGCTGAAGCCTTGGCCGAGCTCCCACGGCTCGTCGCCGCCGATGTTCACCTGGCGGCTGCGGAAGTTCGGGAGGTAGCCGTCAAGCAGCGCGCCCGCGAAGTCGACCGACGCCTGATCCGGGCGCAGCGTCCCGGGGAATTCCTTGAACTGTCCGGTGAGCGGATGAACCCAGCCTTCGGGGCATTCGGCCATCGCGCGGTAGCGCGGGTGGCGCAGCCAGCGCTCCATATGCCCGAAGGTGTTGAGGTTCGGGACGAGCTCGATGCCGACCGCCGCGCATGCGTCGTCGAGTTCGCGGATTTCTGCCGGTGTCAGCGGCGAAGCATCCTTCCAGGCGTCTTCGTGCCCAGGGAACGCGAACGTGTGTTCGATGTAGAGTTGCAGCTGGTTGACGCGCAGGCGGCCGAGCGCGCGAACGAGGTCGCGGAGCTCGGCTTGCGTGGGCACGCGCGTGCGCGAAACGTCGAGCATGAAGCCGCGCACGGGGAGGTCGGGTGAATCGATGATGACGAGGTGCGGCAGCTCGTCGGGATACTGAGCGGCGATCTGGCGGAGGGTCTGGGCGCCGTAGAGCACGCCATGCGCGTCACCCGCGTTGAGGCGAATGCCACTAGAGAGGATCTCAATATGATAGCCTTCGGCCCTACACTCGGGCTGGTGGACGATTCGGCAGGCGCCGTCGGTCGACTCGGCCAGGGCCGCGCGGGCTTCTTCCATCGTCGACGGTAGGCTCTCTATAAAGAGGGCGGTCGGGTGGGGGAGGGGGGGCACCTTCAGCCAGCCCCCGCGGAGGGTCAGTTCCCTTGGACGGGGGAAGAGCTTGAGCACCGGAAGGGCCATGGCACGAGGGTTAGTCCGCGGGGCTGGACGGGCAAGAGGCTAAAATGGACTTCCCGCTTGGAACAAAGCCCATCCCGCCTACATCTTATGCCCTTACCCCGCATCCCCATGCCTCGCTCATCCCTTGTGCTCTTCCTTTTTGCCGCCGCCGCTCAGGCCGTGCCGGAAGGGTTCATCATCCGCGAGTTCCTCGGCAACGCCCAGGAACCTGAAATCTACCCGACCGCCGTGTCGGCCGCCGCCAATGGCGACGTCTACGTCTCCTCGGACAAGAACGGCTCCCTCGGCCACACCCCGGGCATGGGCCGCATCCTGATCGCCCGCGACACCAAGGGTGCCGGCGTCGCCGACCAGGTCATCGAATACACCAAGGTCGAGAGCCCCCGCGGCGGCCACTACGTAGGCGGTATCCTCTATCTCGTCCACCCGCCCTTCCTCTCCAAGTTCCAGGACAAGAACGGCGACGGTAAGGCCGACTATAACACGGAGCGCACCCTGCTCGTCGACGGCCTCGGCGGCGGCATCGAGCACCCGCGCGGGGCTGACCACACCACCAATGGTACTCGTATGGGCATCGACGGCTGGCTCTACATCGCTGTCGGCGACTTCGGCGCTGGCCTCATTCGCGACAATGACGGTGCCATTGGCCTCGGCGACAAGAAGCGCGTGACCCTCTACGGCGGCGGTGTGATGCGCGTCCGCCCGGACGGCACCGAGCTCGAGGTCTACACCGAGATGACCCGCAACATCTGCGACGTCGCCATCTCCCCGACCCTCGACCTCTTCTCCCGCGACAACACCAACGACGGCAAGGGCTGGAACACCCGCTTCCACCACTTCACCTCGCTGGCCAATCCTGGCTACCCGCGTCTGTATAAGAACTTCGCCGACGAAATCGCCCATCCCCTCGCTGATTACGGCGGCGGCTCCGGCACCGGCGGGCTCTACCTGAGTGAACCCGGCTTCCCGGGTGAATTCGGCGAGTCGCTCTTCACTTGCGACTGGACGACCAACGCGGTTTATCGCCATCCGATCAAGCGCTTCGAAGCGACCTTTGTCGCCCAGTGGGAGACCTTCGAGAAGGTCGGCAAGGCCACCGACTTTGACGTCGATGGCAACTCCCGCCTCTTCCTCGCCGATTGGCGTGGCGGTGGTTTCAGCTACCTCGGTAACAACAAGCCGAAGACCAAGAAGGTCATGAAGGACGGCAAGGAAGTCGAAGAACCGATCTACTACCCGAACGGCACGGTCCAGATCATCACGGCCAAGGACGTGAAGCCCAACGTCTACGTCGATGTCACGAAGCTTTCCGACGTCGACCTCGTGAAGCAGCTCTCCTCGAAGTCCGCCGTCCAGCGCCTCGAGACCCAGCGCCAGATCATCGACCGCAATAAGGCTGAGCTCGCCTCGCCCGTCCTCGCGATCGCGCAGTCTGGCTCCGAGCATCTCTACTCCCGCGTCGCCGCGATCTTCACTTACAAGCAGCTCCTCGGTGCCAAGGCTAACGGCGCGCTCGTCGAGCTCGCCAAGGACGCCGTCGTCCGCGAGTTCGCCCTCCGCGCGCTCGCCGACCGTAGCACGCAGCTCGAAGGCGTGCCCGTGCAGCTCTTCGTCGACTCCCTGAATGATGCCGACCCGCGCGTGCGCCTCCAGGCTATCATCGGCCTCCAGCGCCTCGGCGCGAAGGACGCCGCTCCGGCCATCCTTGCCGCCGCCGCCAAGTGGCCGGCCGACGAATCCAAGCTCGGCGAAGGCGAACACTACCGCCTACCGCACACCGCCATCGCGACGCTCCAGCGTCTCGGCAATGCCAAGGCCAGCCTCGCCGCAATCGCCGATCCGGCCCAGCGCAATGTCGCCTTCCGCTCCATCCAGGGCATCCACTCCGACGAAGCCGTCGATGGCCTGCTTGCGCTCAGCTTGAGCGGCGACGACGCCGTGCGTTTCGGCGCGGTCTCCGCCCTCGCCCGTCTCTACCACGTCGAGAAGCCTTGGAACTATAAGGATTGGTGGAGCACCCGCCCCGATGATCGTGGTCCGTATTTCGAACCCGTCGCCTGGTCTGCTACCCCACGCATCCACCAAGGTATCGAAGCCGCGTATGCCAAGCTGCCGGGCAACCTGCGCATGGCTTCGCTCGAGATCCTCGCCAAGAATCGGATCGCGATCACCGACCTGAAACTCGAAGGCCTTGACCCGCTCCGCCTCGCCATGGCCACGCAGACCCTGCGTCCGGCCGACCAGGCCCTGCTCGTCGATGCCGCCCTCCAAGCCTCGCGCAAGTGGGAAGAGCGCTTCGATTGCTACAAGGCCTTGCTCAAGGTCGAAGGTGAAGCTGGCCTCGAATCTCGCGTGAAGGTCCTCGCCGGCTGGTCCCTGGACAAACAGGCGCCCGCTTCCGCTACGCAGGCCATCAGCGATTTCATCTACGAAGCCGAACGCGGTAACCAGGTGAACAAGCTGCGCTCGATGGCCAATAAGGCCGAAGACGCCGCCTCGACGATCCTCTGGAAGGCGTTGCTCAACGTGCTTAGTAGCCCGCTCACGAAGGATAAGCAGAAGAAGGACGTCCGCACGCACGTCGACAAGAACCCGCGCGACATCGGTTTCTTCCACGCCATCACCGACCTCGGCCTGTCGGGCTTCGACAAGCAGCTCCAGGAAGGCATGAAGGGCGATAACGTCATCCAGATCAAGGCCGCCCAGGAAGCGCTCGCCGCCGGCAAGCTCGCCACCGCCAGCAAGGGCAAGAAAATCGCGCAGCTTGATGCCAAGGTCGTCGCGAACGCCGCCCTCAAGGGCCGCGGCAACGTGAAGACCGGCCAGCGCCTGTTCACGCAGCAGGGTTGCGTCGCCTGTCACGCCGTCGACCTCGCCGCCGAACAGAAGGGCCCGTACCTCGGCGCCGCCGGCGCGAAGTTCCCCCGCGAATACCTTGTCGAGTCTGTCATGGATCCGAACAAGGTCGTCGCCCAAGGCTTCCAGACCGTCGTGTTCACGATGAAGAACGGCCCCGACCAGATGGGCTTCGTCACCGCCGAAGCCGATGGTGTCGTCACCCTCCGCAATATCGCCGGCCAGGTCTTCAAGCTCAAGCGCGACGACGTGAAGGAAGAGAAGCATCTCCCGCAGTCCATGATGCCCGCCGGCCTCGCCGCCGGTCTCACGGTCGAAGAGTTCACCTCGCTCATCGAGTATCTCGTCACCCTTAAGTCGATCGGAGGGTAACGCGACGCGGCGCGGCGAAGCCGCGAGGGGTTCTGCTGGCACGCTGGCAGGCTGCGAAGCAAATTGAACAGGGCGCCTCCGGGCGCCCTGTTTGTTTGGGGATGTCTTGAGGTAGGGGCAGCACCGCGTGCTGCCCTAGTTGCAGCGGGCCGCCGCAGGGCGGCCGAGGGTAGGGGCGTGGCTGCGTGGCGTCCGTGGGCGGATCGAGCCCATAGGGTCCGGCAGCTTGCCTGGCGGATCAGGTAACCTTCGCGAACGGACGCGACGCCGTCGCGCCCCTACCTCGATGCGAAGGGAAACCGGAGACCGGAAATAATGCTTCAGTCATTAATATCCCCCAGCCAATGATCCGGTCTCCGGTCCCCCTTTGATTGGTCGCACTGCTTCGCAGCAGTTCCCCCATGCCAGCAGTCCCCCCGGGCCGCCTCCGGCCGCCCTATGACATATCCTCCTATTCGGATACTTGGATGCTTACTTGCCATCCGGCCGCTTACCCTTTTGTTTCCCTGACCTTATGGCCTCCCATGCCTCCTACATCTTCTCGTCCGAATCCGTCGGCGAGGGCCACCCGGATAAGGTCGCCGACAGCATCTCGGATTCCGTCCTCGACGCCTGCTACGCTCAGGACCGTTTCTCCCGCGTCGCCTGCGAGACCTTGGTCAAGAGCGACCACGTCGTCATCGCCGGCGAACTCACCACGAAGGCGAAGGTCAACTTCGAGGAAGTCGTCCGTGCCGCGATCCGCGAGATCGGCTACGTGAACGACGACGACGTCTTCCACGCCGACAAGGTCTTCATCACGAACCTGCTCACGAAGCAGTCCCCCGATATCGCCCAGGGCGTCGACGAGCGTAAGGCCGAAGGCAAGAAGCACGCCCAGATGGGCGCCGGCGACCAAGGCATCATGTTCGGCTACGCCACCACCGAGACCCCGGAGCTCATGCCGGCCCCGGTGATGTTCGCCCACCGCCTCAACCGCGAGCTGGCCCGCCTCCGTAAGTCTGGCGCCAAGGGCACCGAGTGGATTCGCCCCGACTGCAAGTCGCAGGTCGCCGTCCGCTACGAAGACGGCCGCCCGGTCGCCATCGAGAACGTGGTCATCTCGACCCAGCACACCGCTGACGTCTCCCATCGCCAGATCGAGAAGTTCTGTATCGAGCAGGTCATCCGCAAGTCCCTCCCGAAGGAACTCGTGGGCAAGAAGACCGAATACCTGATCAACCCGACCGGTCGCTTCGTCGTCGGCGGCCCTCAGGGCGACTGCGGTCTCACCGGCCGTAAGATCATCGTCGACTCGTACGGAGGCATGGGCCGCCACGGCGGCGGTGCTTTCTCGGGCAAGGATCCGACCAAGGTCGACCGTTCCGCGGCCTACATGGCCCGCTGGGTCGCCAAGCACATCGTCGCGTCCGGCGCCGCCGAACGTTGCGAGCTGCAGGTCGCTTACGCCATCGGCCACCCCGAGCCGACCAGCATCCACCTCGACACCTTTGGAACGGGCGAAGTCTCCGACGAACAGATCCTCGCCGCGGTGAAGGCGACGTTCCTTTTCAATCCGGCCGAAATCATCCGCCAGCTTGACCTGCGTCGTCCGATCTACCGCGCGTCCACCCACTACGGCCACTTCGGCAAGAAGGGCCTCCCTTGGGAAGTCACCTCCAAGCTCGCCGCCTTCCACAAGGCCCTGAGCAAGTAAGCGACCACCGGCCTGCCCTATACTCTATACTCCAAACTCAATACTCCCTCTTATGGCTACCACCCTCACCAAATCCTCCACTAAATTCACCGACTTCAAAGTCGCCGACCTCGGTCTCGCCGAATGGGGCCGCAAGGAACTCCAGGTCGCCGAGCACGAGATGCCGGGCCTGATGGCCCTGCGTAAGAAGCACGGCAAGAAGAAGCCCCTCAAGGGCGTCCGCATCGCTGGCTCGCTGCACATGACCATCCAGACGGCCGTCCTCATCGAGACCCTCGCCGAACTCGGCGCCGACGTGCGCTGGGCTTCCTGCAATATCTTCTCCACCCAGGACCATGCCGCCGCGGCCATCGCCAAGTCCGGCGTCCCGGTCTTCGCCTGGAAGGGCGAGACCCTCGTCGAATACTGGGAGTGCACGATGAAGGCGCTCACCTGGCCTAACGGCGACGGACCCGAGTTGATTGTCGACGACGGCGGCGACGCCACCCTCCTCATCCACAAGGGCTATGAGCTCGAGAACGGCTCGAAGTGGGCCTGGTCTCCCTCGGAATCCGAGGAAGAGCAGATCATCAAGAACCTCCTCAAGAAGGTCGCGAAGGAAAAGCCCGGCCACTGGCACAAGGTCGTGAAGAGCTGGAAGGGCGTCTCGGAAGAGACCACCACCGGCGTCAAGCGCCTCTACCGCATGCTCGAGGACGGCTCGCTGCTCATCCCGACTGTCAACGTCAACGACACCGCCACGAAGTCGAAGTTCGACAATCTCTACGGCTGCCGCGAATCCCTCGTCGACGGCATCAAGCGCGCCACCGACGTCATGATCGCCGGTAAGGTCGCCCTCGTCATCGGCTACGGCGACGTCGGCAAGGGCTCGGCCCAGTCCCTCCGCGGCCTCGGCGCCACGGTCCAAGTCGCCGAAATCGATCCGATCTGCGCCCTGCAGGCCGCGATGGAAGGCTTCCGCGTCGTGACCGTCGAGGACACCCTCGGCACCACCGACATCTACGTCACCGCCACGGGCAATAAGGACATCATCACGCTCGAGCACCTCACCAAGATGAAGGACCAGGCGATCGTCTGTAACATCGGCCACTTCGACAACGAGATCCAGGTCGTCCGCCTCAACGCGCATAAGGGCGCGAAGAAGGACACGATCAAGCCGCAGGTCGACCGCTACACGTTCAAGGATGGCCGCCAGCTCTACATGCTCGCCGAAGGTCGTCTCGTGAATCTCGGTTGCGCCACCGGACACCCGTCCTACGTGATGTCGACCTCGTTCGCTAACCAGGTCCTCGCCCAGCTGCACCTCTGGGAGACCCGCGCGACGGCCAAGCCCGGTGTCGTCGTCCTCCCGAAGCACCTCGACGAAGAAGTCGCCCGTCTCCACCTCGGCAAGCTCGGCGCCAAGCTGACCATGCTCTCGAAGGAGCAGGCTTCGTATATCGGCGTTAACCAGTGCGGCCCGTTCAAGCCCGATAGCTATCGCTACTAAGAGGCAGGTTGACCAGTTGATCAGCTGGCCAGTTGACAAGAAAGTGAAGAGGGCGCCTACGGGCGCCCTTTTTGTTTGGGCCGCCGTATGGTGGCCCAGGGTAGGGGCAGGACTACGTCATGCCCTCCCGCCATCATAGGGCGCGGCGTAGCCACGCCCCTACCTTCCGTTCACCATTCGGCGAACGGGCTGCCTCTGCTTCGCCGCGATTGCCATCGCCTCCGCCGATGGGAAGCCACCGGATTCTAACTCTTAAATTGGCAGGGAAGGATGGAGTCGAACCATCGCCAGCGGATTTGGAGACCGCTGTGCTACCGTAACACTTCTTCCCCGTAAGTGCAGACTAGGAGAGCCAGGCGTCCGGAGGCAATCAGAAGAAAGCGCCCCTCGGCACCCTTTTTTCTGCAGAAACTCAAAGGGAAACCGGAGACCGGATGGTTAGCTAGGGGCGCCTTGGGTAGGGCGGTGATTGCCATCGCCGCCGTTCGAAGCCGCAGAGGGAAAGTCCTCGGGGCTTAGCTAAGCACATTAACCTCCCATATCCGTCCGCGAACGGACGCGACGCCGTCGCGCCCCACCCTATCGCCTTCGGGTTCGCTTCGCCTCCGTCTGGTTCTGCCCGCTTGCGCTTCCGGAAGGCTCATCTATGAAGAAGGTACCCCGATGAGCCTCCATGATGCCCGACAAAAACTCCGCAGCGAATTGGAGGCCCCGGCGCCGTTACGGGCCTTTGGCACGGGCTGGATCAGCGGCGTCGCCGGTCTCGCTTTCAGCCTGATCGGACTGGCCTTAGTCATCTCGATGCGGGCTCCGGGCCAGTTCGCGATGCCGGAGCTGACGGCCCTGCATACGAACCACTGGTTCAAGCTAGGGATCCTCGTCATTCTCCTCCTAGGCTTCGCCGCTTCGGTGCTGAGCCTCGCGCTTCGTCCGTCGAAACTGCTCGGCACGCTGGGCTGCGCGGCCGCCTTGCTGGCCACCTTGCTGGGCGGAACCAACTCCGCCGTCCTGACGCCCGATCCGACGCCGCTGTTCCTGGGCCTCGACTGGTTCGCCCTCAACGTTCTCTTCACCGGCATTATCTTCATTCCACTCGAGCGTATCAGCCCCCTCCGCGCGGAGCAGCCGCTCTTTCGTGATGAATGGCGAGAGGATATCTTCTACTACCTGATCAGCAGCTTCATGGTCCAGGTGCTCGCCTTCGTCAGCTTCGCCCCGGCGAAGTGGGTGGCGGCCGCTTCGGCGCTGGCTTCCTTGCAGCAGTGGGTGGCGGGCCTGCCTTTCCTGGTCCAGTTGGTCGCAATCATGTTTCTGACGGACTTCGTCCAGTACTGGGTGCACCGCGCTTTCCATCGAGTACCCTGGCTCTGGAACTTCCATGCCGTCCATCATTCTGCTCAGAGCATGGATTGGATGGCCGGAGCGCGCATGCACTTCCTCGAGATTCTCATCCTCCGCACGCTGACGGTCATCCCGATGTTCGCCCTCGGGTTCTCCCCCGCCGTGGTGAACGCCTACATCCTGGTGGTGTATCTCTACTCGACCTTCATCCATGCGAACTTGAGCTGGCGTCTCCCCTTCGTTGATCAGCTCCTGGTGACCCCCCGGTTCCATCATTGGCATCACGGCATCGAGAAGGAGGCCATCGACGTCAATTTCGCCATCCACTTCCCGTTATACGATCGGCTCTTTGGTACCTATCACCTGCCGAAAGATCAGTGGCCATCGGGTTACGGCATCGGCGGACATCCTGTCCCCCGGGGCTACTGGGCGCAGTTGTTCTACCCGTTCCGCCGGAAGTAAGCGCGGCGTGAAGCGCCGCGAGGGTCACGTGGGCAAAGGGACACGGTGACACGGGGAATTGATGAGGGCGCCTGCGGGCGCCCTTTTTGTTTGGGCCGCCGCAGGGCGGCCGAAGGTAGGGGCGTGGCTACGCCGCGCCCTCCGCATGGGAGTGCACGATGAATCGTGCCCCTACCATGGTTCGCCCTGCGGCGAACGGCTGCAGCGGGTAGGGCGGCGATTGCCATCGCCGCCGTTCGAAGCCGCAGAGGGAAAGTCCTCGGGGCTTAGCTAAGCACATTAACCTCCCATATCCGTCCGCGAACGGTCGCGACGCCGTCGCGCCCCACCCTCCGGCCTCGCCTCCGTTCCTCGGGCCCTCTAATCCTCTGGCCCTCGAAACATGCGCTCCCTTCTCGCCCTCCTCTTCGCCGCTTCGTTGTTCGCCGCCGAACACCCGGCGGTCGATCACGCCGCCTACACGGCTGCGCTGAAAGATTTCCGCAAGGGTGCCGCTAAGTCCATCGATGCGCTGAAGAAGGCCGACGCTTCCGCCGCGGTCCGCCTCGCTGCCGTCGATGATGTGCGCGAACGCCTGGTCGATGAACCCACCTCCCCGCTGGTCGGCGAAGTCGCCGGCCTGCTCGGATCGACGGACGTCGAGACCGCCAAGCTGCTGCTCGCCGCGCTCGCCGAAGCGAAGGCTTCTGGCGCCACCGCCCAGGTCGCCGCCCTGGCCTCGAAGGCCGATTCGCCTCTCCGGATTCCGGCTGCGCTCGCCCTCGCCGAAGTCGGTGGCGCGAAGGCTGTGCCGGTGCTCGCTTCGCTCGCCAAGGACGAAGCCCTCGCCGAGAACATCCAGGACGCGCTCGTGAAGGTCGCTGGCCCTGGGGTGACCGACGCGTTCGTCGCCGGTATCAGCGACGCCAAGGCGGATATCGCTGCGCGCAATGCCCTCATCAAGGCTGCAGTCGGTCGCAATCTCCGCTCTGTCGCTGGCGCCCTGTGCGTTGCGATTAAGGAAGAGCCCATGCGCCTCGAATGTCAGAAGGCCTTGCTCAAGCTCGCCCAGCCTTCCGACCTCGCTGCTTTGCGCGACGCCGCCCAGGCCGTCACTAACGAGACGACCAAGGGCGCCCTCGGCCGCCTGATCAAGAAGCTGGAAGCGGCGAAGTAAGCGCACGCTATGTCCATCGGCCCCGGCATCAAGGTGGTGCTTGTCCATGGTTTCCTGGACACCGGATGGGTTTTCCGACGGATGAAGCTAAGACTTGAGCGTCAGGGTGCGGTCTGCCTGGTGCCGCGCCTGAGGCCGAATGACGGACGTGCTGGGCTCGTGCCATTAGCCCAAAACTTGAAGCGCGATATCGACGCGACTTTCGGACCCTCGGCCAAGATTCGGATCGTGGCCTTCAGCATGGGTGGCTTGGTCGCCCGTCATTACCTCCAGATTCTCGGGGGCGCTGTTCGCTGCGAGAAGCTCTTCACAATCTCTTCTCCCCATCAGGGCACGCAGTCAGCCTGGCTTTATCCCGGCAAGGGCGCCCGTGATATGCGTCCCGGAAGCGACTTCCTTCATCAGCTGCAGTCGACCGAGGAAACCCTCCGGGGAATCCAACTCGTCTCCTATCACACGCCGATGGACCTGATGATCCTTCCAGCGACGAGTTCCGAGTGGGCGCCCGCCTTAAACCTCGATTTCCCGGTCTTGCTTCACCCCTTGATGCTTTCCGACGAGGACGTCCTCAGTGACGTCGAGCGTCGCGTGGCGAGGTAGGGCCAAGCATCCTTGCTTGGCCGCGGCCGACCAAGGATGGTCGGCCCTACCCATGTCAGGTGGAAGCGGTTAGCGGTTGGCGGTTAGGAAATGAATCACCCCGTACCAGCACCTGAACCTGAGCACCTGAACCCGCACCCGATGGCCGAGACCTGGGACCTGAAATCGCATCCCACTTCTGCACCTTTGCACAGGCCGTAGGCCGATTTGCACGTTTGCACTTAGGACAGCACGTGGTGCTGTCCCTACCTCCTGCTTCGCAGCAGTTCACCGTGCCAGCATGTCCCTTTGCGGCCCCGCCGCGCCGCTTACTTCTTCAGCGCCCAAAGCAGGCCGCCGTTGAGGTGCTGAATGAATTCGGGCTCGGAGAAGGATTCCTTGGTGTGGCCGAGTGCGGTGTAGAACATGCGGCCTTTGCCGACGTCCTTGCACCAGGTCATGGGGTGGTGTTCGCCCATCTCCTTACCTTTCTGCGGGGTGTAGGATTTCTCGTCGATCTCGAGGAGGACCTTGTTGTCCGCGGCGAGATTCTTGAAGGCGTACCACTCGTCCTTTCGCTTCCATTCGGCGCCGAGGTGCTTGTTGGCCGGATGGTCCTTGTCGAGCGGACGCAGGATCGCGACCTGCTGGGCGGGATGGCCAGCGAAGAGGCCGCCGACCATCTGGGCGAACCATGGCCAGTATTTCTCGGCCGCACCCGCATCGGAAGCGGCATGCACGCCGACGAACGCGCCCCCGTTTTCCATCCAGACTTGGAAAGCAGCGCGACGGGCCACGGCTGCCTTTTCGGAGGCGGCCTTGGCTTCCTTGGAAGCATCCTTCGCGACGACGTCACCCATGACGTCACCGGTGGTGCTCATGAAGGCGACGGCGCGATACTTGGCCAAATTCTCGGCGGTGAAGACGGAGGCGTCTTCGGTGATGTCGACTTCGAGGCCAGCGGCCTTGAACTGTTTCGCGAGCAGTTCGTTGCCGAGCGGGATCGAATCCTTGTGGCGGAAGCCGACGGTCTTCGAGAAGACCAGGGCGCGGTTAGGTTCGGCGGCGAGGGCCGCCACCGAAGCGAGGAGGAGAGCGAGGAGGGAGCGCATGTTTGTAACTGGGGGTAGGGGTAGGGATAGGGGTTGGGGTGGGAGAGGGCAAGGGGACACGTTGGAGAGTATGGAGTATCGAGTATAGAGTATGGGGGAGGGACTGCTGGCACGCTGGCATGCTGCGAAGCAGAGACGTTACGGGTGACAGGTGACGGGCACGGGAGCCGGGAGTTCAGGCGCCAGCCGCTCGGGGGTCAGCCGCCGGGATCCCGAAGCCGACAGCCGATGGCTGATATGCCGACACCCGAATGGCCGATGCCCCGATGGCCGTCACCCGTCACCTGAGAATGGATCTCCCGCCACCTGCCACCCAGGGCTGCCACCTGCCACCCGAAACGTGTCGGGCCAATCCCTCCTTTCCTCGGAACGTTTCCTCCCTTACACCTGTCTTACCCCTGACTACCCCTATCCCCATGTCCCAACTCGACCGTCGTTCGTTCCTGAAAAATACCGCCCTCGCTGGCGCTATCCTCGGCTTCCCTTCCATCATCCCGGCCTCGGCGCTCGGCAAGGATGGTACGGTCGCTCCGAGCAATCGTCTCCAGCTCGTGGGCATCGGTCTCAAGGCCCAGGGCGGCGGTGACATGCGCCAGCTGATGTCCAAGGCCGGCGTTCAGGTCATCGCGGTGTGCGACGTCGATCGCCGCGTACTGAAGACTGCCTCCGAAAACGTGGTCAAGAAGGGCATGGCCGCCCCGAAGCAGTACACCGATTTCCGTGAGATGCTGGCGAAAGAAAAGCCCGACGCCGCGGTGCACGGCCTGCCGGACCATTGGCACGGCGTCATCAGCTGCGCGCTCCTCCGCGCGGGCATCGACGTCTATGGCGAGAAGCCGCTCGCGAAGACCTGGGCCGAAGGCAAGGCCATCGCCGATGCGGTGAAGGAGAACGGCCGCGTCTGGCAGACGGGCATGTGGCAGCGCTCCACCCCTAATTTCCGTCGCGGCGTCGAACTCGTCCGTAATGGCATGCTCGGCAAGATCCTCAAGGTCGAGGTCGGTACGGGCCCCAATGGCCATGCGATGCCGCCTGCCCCGCAGGCCGGCGAGATGGCTCCAGCGGAAGTTGATTACGACATGTGGGTCGGCCCGTCGTCCGAGTTCGCCTACGATCCGCGCGTCTTCCATTTCAATTGGCGCTGGCACACCAACTTCGGTGGCGGCCAGCTCCTCGACTGGGTCTGCCACCATCCTGACATCGCCGCCTGGGCGATGGGTAAGGACGCTGAATACCCGGTCGCCGTCGAAGGTACGGGCGAACTGCGCGAAGCCCCGTGGAATACCCACGCAAAATACGATTATACCGTCACCTACGCTGACGGTTTCCACCTGTCGGTCAGCAGTTCGTTCATGGGCATCCGCTTCCACGGCGAGAAGGGCGAACTCTACGTCACCCGCGGCAAGCAGGAGTGCTCGATCCCGGGACTCTGGGAAAAGGACCTTGGTCCGGACGCCTGGCGCTGCCCCGGTACGACCGACCACTTCCAGGATTTCGTCGACTGCGTGCATTCCCGCCGCCGTCCGCTTTCGCACGTCATGGCCGCGCACCACACCACGACCATTGGCCACCTCGGCAACGCCGCGGTGTTTACCGGAAGGAAGCTCAAGTTTG
>Ga0209299_1000580_pt1 | contig 20834 bp, 18 predicted proteins | sample S_140806_MF_Meta_FD_187326 | JGI IMG/M metagenome (GOLD analysis project Ga0209299, IMG submission 187326) | Freshwater microbial communities from Lake Simoncouche, Canada to study carbon cycling - S_140806_MF_MetaG (SPAdes) (version 2) | ecosystem: Environmental > Aquatic > Freshwater > Lake ...
CCGGGCTTCTACAAGGAGGCCGGCGAGTGGTTCGTCGCCAAAGGCGTCAAGGCCGTAGGCACCGATACCCAGGCACTCGATCATCCCCTTGCCACCGCCATCGGCCCGCACGGACCGGCCGAGGCTACCGGCGGTCTATTGCCCTGGGCCTGTAGGGAGTTCGAGGAGGAGACCGGCAAGTTGGTCTCCGAGGAATTCGCGTTGTGGGAGCCCTGCCATCGCGAGATCCTCACCAACGGCATCTACGGCTTCGAGAACGTCGGCGGCGATATCGACAAAGTGACCGGTAAACGCGTCACCTTCGCCGCCTTCCCGTGGCGCTGGCGCGGCGGCGACGGATGCATCGTTCGCCTGGTGGCGATCACCGATCCGAAGGGCACCTATCGCATCGAGACCGGGCAGAACTGACGTGCGCATCACCCGTCATGCCGATGCAGTGCCCTACGCGGCACCGCTGCATACCGGAGTCGACACTCGGCGTCTGCAAGGCCTCGAAGCCGGCCCGTCAGAGAACTTCTGGATTGGTCTCTCGGTCTATCCGCCCGGCGGCATCGCCGAATCCTCGCCGACACGCGCAGAGACGGCGTACGTGGTGCTCGACGGCGAGTTGACGCTGACCTGCGAGGGGCAGCACACGCTGCGCAAGCACGACTCGGTGCACTTCGGCCCCGGCGAGACCCGGGAACTGGTCAACGCCAGCGATCGTGACGCCACCATGCTCGTGATCATCGCCTATCCGAAGGAAAGCTGATGAGCGTCGTCCTCACCGTCGCACCGACCGGACCGATCGCCTTCAAATCGGACAACCAGTTCCTGCCGACAAGCCCGGAGGAGATTGCCGTGGCGGTGCACGAGGCCTACCTGGCGGGGGCGACGGTCGCACACCTGCACTTGCGCGACGAGAACGAAAAGCCTACTGCCGACCTGGGTATCGCACGGCGGACAATGGATCTCATCGCGGAGCGCTGCCCGATCCACATCCAATTGTCCACCGGTGTCGGGCTCTCGGTGCCCTTCGAGGAACGCGGAAAACTGATCGAGCTGCGCCCGCGCATGGCCACGTTGAACCCGTGCACAATGTCATTCGGCCAGGGTGAGTTCCGCAACCCGCCCGACGGCGTACGTCGACTCGCCGCCCGCATGCGCGAGTTGGACGTCAAACCCGAACTCGAGGTCTACGACACCGGCCACCTCGATGCCGTCATGCGGCTCTACGACGAGGGCCTACTCGCCGAGCCGTTGCAGTTCTCCATCGTGCTTGGTGTGGCCGGCGGCGCAGCCGCAACACCGGCGAATCTGGTAATGATGGTCGAGCGGCTGCCCAAGGACTGCGTCTGGCAGATCATCGCTATCGGACGGGCGAACCTCACCCTCACCGGGATCGGCCTGGCGCTGGGCGGCAACGCCCGAGCGGGCCTCGAGGACACCCTGTATCTGCGCAAAGGCGAACTGGCGCAGGGAAACACGCCACTGGTCGCACGCACCGCCGAACTGGCACGCTCGCTGGACCTGTCGATCGCGTCCATCGAGGAAACCGAACGGCTGCTCTGCCTACCCAACCGCTGATCGACAGACGTGCGACGTCAGGTCGTACCGAGTTGGCTGCGCAGAATTGCCAGGGTGTCCAGATCGCCCATCGCCTGCACCGCACGGCGTAAACCTGCGCGAGTCGATTCCTCACTTTGCAGACGTTGGCCGAAGACTGAGGTGACTCCCGCGGCGACATAGGCGGTGAACGCGAACATGCGGTAGGCATCCCAGGCTTGTGCGAACGGCAGGCGCTCGATGCCATCTCCGTTGAGATGCGCAACGTAGGTCTCAACGAGTCGGGCTTCGGTTGCGCGGCGCGTTTCGGTGTGCAGCGATGTGCAGGCGAAGTAGGACAGGTCTTTTACCGCCGGACCGCAGGAGGCAACCTGCCAATCGAAGAGCACCGGCCGGTCGCCGATCAGACAGATGTTGCCGGCATGGGTATCGCCGTGAATCAGGGTGTGCGGGTATGCGCCGATGAGCGTGGCGATCATCCCGCGTTGTGTGACCAGGGTCGACGTCTGGGCACGGACGTCCGCGGGAACGACGTCGTGGAATCTCCGCGGGATCATCCGCAGCAGAGGCCACGCCCGCGGCCCGCGGGATGTTGAGCGTGACCGCGTGGGGCTCAGGCCGATGAGATCGCCGGTGCGCAACCGATCCGACATCCAGAATGTGCGGTGCAGATCGCCGAGTGCGGCGGCAACTGCCAACGCATCCGCTGCTGTGCATCCTGCTTCCACAGACAGGAACCGGGCATCGCGGTCGGTGAGGTCCTCCATGATGACAATCGCTCGGCTGCTCTTCGGATCAGACTGTGCTGCATATGCTTTCGGCATGAGATCTGCCAACTCGGTGTTCAATAGTCGATAGATCTCAGCTTCGGTATGCGCCAATGCCATGTACCGGTTCAGGAGACGTTCAGCAGGTCGCACCGGAGCAAGCTTGACGAAGACATGCTGCGGCAGGTGGCGACTTCCGGTGACACTGACACGGGCGCGGACGGCGGTGCCGTGCTCGACATTGTCGATCTGCACTGCGGTCACGTCAGTGCGACCCGTCAGCGCACAGAACGTGCCGGAATCGAGGTCGGTTGTTCGGCGGGGAACTCCGCGACGGGTCTGCGGGTTCATCGCGGGCTACGGCACAGCGGAGAAGAACAGGAATGCGGCAAACAGCACCAGATGCACCAAACCCTGCAGGGCCAGCGCCCGGCCCTGCGCGAGAGTCAGGACCGAGACGATCACCGACAGTGCCAGCAGCACGATCTGCATCGGCTCCAAACCCAGGGTCAGCGGACCGGGCAACCAGATCATTGCGACGGCGATGGTGGGGATGGTCAAACCGATCGAGGCCATCGCCGATCCGTAGGCCAGGTTGAGGCTGGTCTGCACGCGATCACGTTTGGCGTTGTTCACCGCTGCGATGCTCTCCGGTGCCAGCACCAATAGTGCGATCACCACACCAACGACGGCATAGGGCAGACCCAATGCGGTGACGGCGTCTTCGATGCTTGGCGACAGCAACTTCGCCAGACCGACGACCGCGACGAGGGCGACCAGGAGCAGACCGAGGCTGAATGTGGCCTCGCGCACCGAGGGTGGTTCGGCGTGCCCGTCGGCGTCCAAGTCGAGCAGGCCGGTCACCCGACCGTGGCGATCGGACGAGACCGGCACGAAGAAGTCGCGGTGCCGAACAGTCTGGGTGAAGACGAAGCCGCAGTAGAGGATCAGCGAGGTCACTGCCGCGAACGTCAGCTGAGAGGTCGAGTACACCAGACCCTTGACGGTGACCGTGAAACCGGGCAGCACCAGGCACACCCCCGCGAGCGTGATCACCGTCGCCAACGCCGAGCCCGAACCGGAGGCGTTGAACGAGACCAGTCGGTGCCGCAGTGCGCCGACGAGCAAGCTGATACCGACGATTCCGTTAAGCGTGATCATCACCGCCGCGAACACGGTGTCGCGTGCGTAGGTCGAGGCTCCGGGGCCACCGCCGGACATCAGCATCACGATCAGACCGACCTCGATCACCGTCACGGCCACGGCCAGCACCAGTGACCCGACCGGCTCCCCCACTCGGTGAGCCACCACCTCCGCGTGATGCACCGCCGAAAGTACGGCGCCGACGAGGCAGATCGCGATGAGCAGCAGGATGGCGGGATGCTCGTGGTTGAACCAGGTGGCGAGCAGGACTATCAGCGCCGCGACCGGCACCACGACCGTCCACTGCAGGGGCCCGCGCCGCGCCGTCTGGTCCATGCCCGCAACCCTAGCGGCCGGCGTTGCCCGCCAATTCGATGGCGAACTGGCTGACGAAGCGCCCCGCTGGCGGGTCGCCGCGATCACAGGACCCGTCGGACTCCCCGACCCGTTTGACCCAGAGGTAGGCATCGGCGTGCGCGCCGGCTGTTGCCGTGGTGGGCGCGACGCCCAGTGCCCTGCCCCTGGGGTTGCACCAACTCAGTGGTGCGTCGGGTATCGGTCCGACACCGTTGCGCGAGGTGTCGATCACATAGTGCGCGCCGTTGGTCAGCGCCGAAACCGCCTCGCCGTAACCGATTTCCTCTTCGGTGGTGAAGTAGTTCGTTGTATTCAGACTGAAGCCCCGCGCCCGGCTCACCCCGACCGCGTTGAGCCGCGCGGCGATTTCCTCGGCGCTCAACCACCGCGAGTGCCCACCGTCGACGTACACCGCGGCGGCCGGGTTGCGGGTCAGCGTCTCAACGGCGGAGCGAATCAATCCATAGCGTTCCTGGCGCTGTTCGGACGACAGGCAGTCGGCCATATCGAGCGCATCGGGCTCGAGAATGATCGCGGCAGGCATCGAGCCCAGGCCGGATGCCACGGAGTCGATCCACCGGCTGTAGTCCGCGCCCGTCGCGAACCCACCTGCCGCAAAGCTTCCGCAGTCCCGATGGGGGATCGCATAGATCACCAGCACCGGCATGCTGCCGGCGGCCTTGGCTGCCCCCACGTAGCGCGACACCGTGTTGGCGACCGAGGGTGCCGGGAAGGCCTGATCCAGCCAATAGGCCTGCGGGGTGTTGGCGATCGCGGTCAAAACCGGACTGGGCGGATTGGCGTTCTTCGCCGCGGACATGGCCGCAGATATGGGATCGACGTAGAACGGCTTGCCGGCCAACGGGTTGTCATCCGAGGTCAGTCGCACGGCCGGTGATGGTTGCGTTACCGCAGAAAAAACCAGGCCGACCAGGGTCACAAACGCCAGGAGGGGCGAGATCCACCGCGCCGCGGCGCCGGTGACAGAGGACATCACCCATAAGAAGATAGTGCCCACCGCGCAGTCGAGTGACCGACTCCGCGATCCTGAGCGAAGAAGGCCGCTACGGACTGGGGACGACGGTGGGGGGGAGCATGGCCACCGGAGGAACCGCAGCCGGTGCGGCCCCGTAGGAGTACCCGGGTGGCGGCGGCCCGGTAATCGGGTAGTAGCCCGGGGGAAGGGCAGGTCCTACGGCCGCCGATCCGCCGCCGGCGGCGGGCGACGCGGTTTCGGAACCTGGAAAATTGGTCGACACATAACCCGGCGGCAAGGCCGGCACCGGCGCCGAACCGGGCGGCGCCGTCGGTGCCGCGGGGCCGGATCCCATGATGTCGTTTGTCGCGAAGGTGGGGTCCTGGACCTGGTGCCAGAGGTCCTTGAACGTTCCCAAAATTCCGCCACCGGAATTGCCGGATCCATACGTCTGGTTCTGAATCTCCGGTACGTACGGGACGAAGGGATCCCGGGCGGGTGGCGCGGCGGCCGCGTCGACCGGCGGAACCGCGGACTGATCGGGTGTCATCGCTGCCGGGTCTGTCGGCAGTGGCGCCGGCGTCGGCGCCGGTGTCACCGGGTCAGCGGTGGCAACGCCCGGCGCGAGAAGGGCGGCACCGACGACGGTCAGGCCGACGAGCCAGCTGGTGGCTATGCGGTGACGGTCGGTCATGCTCGGCGGTCCTCTCTGTTGCGCCCCGACAGCACCGATGCCTGGCGGACTGCTTCCGATAGTCGCACAGATCAGGGATGCCTCGCTGAAGAGCGCCCTTTGGCGCTCGGCACCCAGAGGCATTGCGCGGCAGCCCGCGCGTCCGTGAGTTAGTCTATTTTCAGGTCCTGTTCAGGCATCTTTCAGGAGAGCGGGGGCTCATCGTGACTGCCGGAACATTCGTTGGTCGGGTCGGAGCGCTCGCGGTCGCGCTCGGCGTGAGTGCTGTGATCAGCGGTTCGGCGGTGGCGTGGGCGGATGGGCCGGCGTCGGGGTCCGTCAGCCCATCGCCGCGCTCTGACGCCGCGTCGGCGGCGCCGAAAGTCACCGCCCAGCAGGTGCGCAGCGAGTCCGGAGCCCCCCGCCCGGCGTCTGCGACCGCCCCGCGCCGCGGGGTTGCCCACCCCCTGCCATCACGCGCGGCGGTCCCCGCGCGAGTGCCATCACGCGCGGCGGTCCCCGCGCGAGCCGTGACCGCACTTGCGACCGGCCGGTATCCCGCCGCAGCGCCGGTGTCGGACGTTGTCACCGCTGCCGCAGATCCGCTCGCAGATCCAATCGCCAACGACAGTCCCGATGGTCCGATCGCATCGTCTGCGGCGTGGACGGCACTGGCCTACACCCGGCGTACATCGCCGGTGGCAAGGACTACCGCCGCGGTGCCGTCCTTGGCCGCCACCCAACCGGTGGTGCTGGGCCCCAGTGGCGTGCCGATTCCGTCGAACAACTACGTCAGAAACGTGATCAACTTCTACGTCGAACCGAACAGTCCGGACGGCACCCTCGTGCCCCAGGTGGTGTTCACTCCCGAAGGCCTGTACCCGATCACCGGTGTGAAGAGTCTGCCGCTGAACACCTCGGTGGATCAGGGCCTCACGATTCTCTCGGACGCACTTGCCGGGTTGCCTGATGGGACGCCGACAACGATGTTCGGCTATTCGCAGAGCGCCATCATCGGCTCACTGCTGCAGGCCGGATTCGTCCCACCGAATTCGAGTTACGTGCCGCCAAAGTTCGAACTACCCACGATCCCCGCCGGCCTGCAGGACTCGATCAACTTCGTGTTCGTGGGTAACGAGATGAACCCCAACGGTGGCTTTCTGTCCCGATTCCCGGGTCTGTCGCTGACCAGCCTGGGCATCGACTTCTACGGTGCTACACCCGAAAATGCCTACCCCACAACAAATTACGCGCTGGAATATGACGGATTCGCGGATTTCCCACGGTATCCACTGAATTTCCTGGCTGATCTGAACGCGGGCTTGGGGATCGTCTTCGTCCACACCCAATACGCCAACGCCAACTACATCACTTTGGATAAGGTCACCCCCATCTCGGAGGGTGGCACTGCCATCGAGCTGCCGACGACGTCACCGACGCAGCGTTACCTGTTCATGCCGACGGAGAATCTGCCTCTTCTGGAGCCGCTGCGGTTTATCCCGTTGGTCGGTAATCCGATCGCCGATTTGATCCAACCGGTGCTGAAGGTGATCGTGAACCTGGGCTACGGCGATCCGGCGCACGGCTTCACCTCGGCCACCCAGCCCGACGCCAACGTGCTGGTTCCGTTCGGGCTGTTCCCAGACGTGGACCCCGGTGAGGTACTCGGCCAACTGGCGGCCGGAGTCCGGCAGGGCATCAACGACTTCGTCGCCGACTTCGGCCCCACCGGATCGATCGCCCGGGAGCTCGCCTCGATCTCCCTTCCGGCACTGACATTCTCGCTGCCGACACCGGATGGCCTCATCACCGCGGTGCAGACGGTGATCACCACGCTGGCCAACCGGATCTCCTTCGCTGCCGCCGGCGTCTACGCGGCCCTACTTCCCACGGCGGACATCATCAACGCCCTAGTGACGTCGCTGCCGGCGTATGCCATCAACCTGGCCCTGACGGGAATCGAACAGGTGATCAGCGGTGACCCGATCGGCGGCCTGATCAACGCCATCGGTCTTCCCGTTGCGGCCAGCGTCGGCCTGGCCACAACGGCCGCACTCGTCGGTGTGTTGGTGTGGCTGCAGGGCGCGGCGGCGCTCCTCGGCCCGATGTGACCGGAGCGGCTGCAACGTCACGATTGGAAGGTTTGCATGCGCGGCAAATAGCATCAAGACCGCAATGACCGATTCCGACCTGCAAGCCCGCCCGGCCCCAAGTGGGGCGGCCGCACAACGTCTATCGTCCGAGGCTCTCCGTCGACGGACCTTCGCCGTCATCAGCCATCCCGACGCGGGTAAGTCGACGCTCACCGAGGCACTGGTCCTGCACGCTCACGTGATCAACGAGGCCGGTGCCATTCACGGCAAGTCCGGACGACGCGCCACCGTGTCGGATTGGATGGAGATGGAACAGGCCAGGGGCATCTCGATCACCTCGACGGCGCTGCAGTTCCCCTACGTCTCTCCCGATGGGCAGGACTGCGTCATCAATCTGCTCGACACCCCCGGGCACGCGGACTTCTCCGAAGACACCTACCGCGTGCTCAGCGCGGTCGATTGCGCGGTCATGCTGATCGATGCGGCGAAAGGCCTTGAACCGCAGACTCTCAAGCTGTTCCAGGTGTGTCGTCACCGCGGCATCCCGATCATCACCGTGATCAACAAGTGGGATCGCCCGGGCCGCGATCCCCTGGGACTGCTCGACGAGATCCAGGAGCGCATCGGACTCAAACCCACACCTTTGACGTGGCCGGTCGGCATCGCCGGAGACTTCAAGGGGGTGCTGGACCGCCGCACCGGCAACTTCATCCGGTTCACCCGCACCGCCGGTGGCGCCACCGCGGCTCCCGAGGAGCACATCGCGCCCGAACGTGCCCGCGACGCTGCCGGTGTCGACTGGGACAACGCGGCCGAGGAGTGCGAGTTGCTCACTGCCGACGGTGGTGAGCACGACCAGGAGGCCTTCCTGCACGGCGTGACGACGCCGGTCCTGTTCACCTCGGCGGCGCTGAACTTCGGGGTGAACCAACTCCTGGACACCCTGGTGCGCCTCGCGCCGTCGCCCAGCGGACAGTTGGATGTCGACGGCCACCTGCGGCCGGTCGAGTCACCCTTTAGCGCATTCGTCTTCAAGGTGCAGGCCGGCATGGACTCCGCCCACCGCGATCGCATCGCCTACGCACGGGTGTGCTCCGGAACGTTCGAGCGCGGTGACGTCCTCACCCACGCCGCCACCGGTAAGCCGTTCGTCACCAAGTACGCACAGTCGGTGTTCGGCCAACAACGCTCGACGCTGGACGACGCCTGGCCGGGAGATGTGATTGGACTGGCCAACGCGGCGGCATTGCGGCCGGGCGACACCCTCTTTCGCGATGTGCCCGTGCACTTTCCGCCGATACCGAGTTTCTCGCCCGAACATTTCACCGTCGCCAGGGGCACCGATCCGAGCAAGCACAAGCAATTCCGACGCGGCATCGAACAATTGGGCCAGGAGGGCGTCGTCCAGGTCTTGCGGTCGGATCGCCGTGGCGACCAAGCGCCCGTCCTTGCCGCCGTGGGTCCACTGCAATTCGAGGTCGCCAGCCATCGGATGGCGGCGGAGTTCAATGCTCCGATCGCACTGGAACCTCTGCCGTACACCATCGCCCGCGCGGTCGACCCCGAGGACGCGCCATTCGTCGACAAACAGGTGTCGATGGAGACCCTCACCCGGACCGACGGCGTAGTGCTCGCGCTGTTCAGTACGAAGTGGCGGCTGCAGGGATTCCAGGAGGACAACCCGGATGTGCGGTTGCACTCACTGGTCGCCGCAGGCGACAACTGAGCCTGCGGGCGCCCGTTAGGCTCCTGGCGTGACGACACAGTGGTCGGCGAGCCGACTCGGCAATCTCAGTGGCAAACGCATCATCGTGACCGGGGCGACCAACGGCGTGGGTCTTGCCACGGCCCGATCCTTGGCCCGCGCGGGTGCGCAGGTGATCCTTGCGGTCCGCAATCTCGAACTCGGCGCGCAACGCGCGGCCGAGATGGGTGGAGACACCGCGGTGGTGAAACTCGACCTCGCCGATCAGGCATCAGTGCGGGCGTTCCCGACGCTGCTCGACGGCGATGTGGACATCCTGATCAATAACGCCGGCATCGTCGCCCAGCACCGGACCGACACCGTCGACGGCTTCGAGACGACGATGGGCACCAACTTCCTCGGACCGTTCGCCCTGACCAATCTTCTTTTCCCGCGGGTGCGTTCGATGATCATCAACGTCGGCTCGGATGCTCACCGAACCGCCGAGATCGCCTTCGATGACCCGCACCTTCGCACCCGCAAATGGTCGGCGTTTCCCGCCTACGGCCGCTCGAAACTCGCCGTGATGCTGTGGGGACTCGAACTCGACCGGCGGCTGCGGGTCGCAGGTTCACCGCTGAGCAGCTACCTGACCCACCCCGGTTGGGTGGCGTCGAACCTGTCCCACGTCTCCGATGAGCGTGTGATGGCCGCCTTCCACAAGGTAGTCAGGGCATCGGCCAGCGTGCTGGCCAATGACATCGATGCCGGTGCCGCACCCACGCTGTACTGCATCACCGAGCCGATCCCGCCGGGAAGTTATGTCGGCATCGACAGCCGATGGGGACTCAAGGGCGGTCCGACACTTGCCGGGCGGGCCGCGGTCGCCTGCAACTACGCCGACGCCGCGCGGCTGTGGGAGTTCGCCGAGCGCGAGACTGGTACGACCTTTTCGCTCTGATTTCACCTGCGCCCCAGTGATTTTCAGCTCAGTGACTTACAGCTCAACCACCCGGCCGTTGTCCACCAACCAGGAACGATCCAACCGGACGTTCTGCAGCATCCGACGGTCGTGGGTGACCAGCAGCAGCGCACCGTCGTAGGTCTCAAGAGCCTGCTCGAGTTGTTCGATCGCAGCGAGATCGAGGTGGTTGGTCGGCTCGTCGAGCACCAGCACATTCGTGCCGCGCGCCTGCAGCAGCGCAAGGCCCGCGCGGGTCCGCTCACCCGGCGATAGCTTGTCGACCGCACGCTCCACGTGATCCGCGCGTAGTCCGAACTTCGCGAGCAGGGTCCGCACATCAGCCGTCGACCACGTCGGAACCCGCGCCTCGAACCGGTCGACGAGCCTGCCCGGACCGGCGAACTCGGCGCGGGCCTGGTCGATCTCGCCGATGGCGACATTGGCGCCCAGACTCACGCGACCCTCATCGGGTTCCTGGCGGCCGAGAAGGAGCCGCAACAGCGTCGACTTCCCGGCCCCGTTGGGTCCGGTGATGCCGATCCGCTCACCGGCATCGACCTGTAGCGACACCGGACCCAGGACGAATTCTCCCTGTCGCGCAACAGCATTGTCGAGTGTCGCGACGACCGAGCTCGACCGCGGAGCGGCGCCGATGGTGAACTCCAGTGTCCACTCCTTGCGGGGCTCGGCGACCTCCTCCATCCGGGCGATCCGACTCTCCATCTGACGCACCTTCTGCGCCTGCTTCTCGCTGGACTCGGTCGCCGCGCGCCGCCGGATCTTGTCGTTGTCCGGCGACTTACGTATCGCGTTGCGTACGCCCTGGCTCGACCACTCCCGTTGCGTGCGCGCCCGCGCCACCAGGTCGGCCTTCTTGTCTGCGAACTCGTCGTACTCTTCGCGGCGGTGACGGCGAGTGACCTCGCGCTCTTCGAGATAGCTGTCGTAACCACCGCCGAATACCGTGGTGGTGTTCTGGGCCAGGTCCAGTTCGAGGACGCGGGTGACGCTGCGGGCGAGGAACTCCCGGTCGTGGCTCACCAGCACCACCCCGCCGCGGAGATCGCGAACGAAGTCCTCGAGCCGATCCAGGCCATCGAGATCGAGGTCATTGGTGGGTTCGTCGAGCAGGACGATGTCGAACCGCGACAACATCAGCGCCGCCAACCCGACCCGCGCTGCCTGGCCACCTGACAATGCGGTCATCGGGGTCGAATCCGGTTGCAGCACATCGGATTCCCAACCCAGATCGGCCAATACCGCAGGAAGTCGTTCGTCTAGGTCCGCGGCGCCGGTGGCCAGCCAGTGGTCCAATGCGGTGGCGTAGACGTCAGCCGGATCCGTGCCTGCGGTTGCGTCGCCCGGGTCCGCCAAGGCCGCCGCCGCCGCGTCCATGGCCTCGGTCGCCGCGGTGCATCCGGTGCGTCGCGCAATGTACGCGGAGACCATCTCGCCGGGTACTCGCTGATGCTCCTGCGGAAGCCACCCGACGAATGCGTCGGCGGGCGCGGTGCTTACCGAACCCTCGAGCGGTTCGATATCACCAGCCAGGATCCGTAGCAGCGTGCTCTTGCCCGCACCATTGGCGCCGACGACTCCGATCACATCGCCCGGCGCGACCGTCAAGTCCACGCCCTCGAAGAGGGTGCGGTGGGCGAATCCACCAGCCACATCCTTCGCGACGAGCGTTGCGGTCATGGCTCTATCGTCGCACCACTGGTTGGGTCGGCAATGACGCGCGTGTTGATCGCGTTTCCTACAGTGGGAGCCATGGCCTTCACCCACGTAGTGACATTCAAGTGGAACGACGAGAACTTCGACGACAGCGGTATCGCTGAGGCGCTGCGTGACCTTGTCGCACGGTTCGACGGAGTTCGTAGCTATCTCTGCGGGCCAGACTCCGGGTTCACAGCCGGTGCCTACGATTTTTCCGTGGTGGGTACGTTCGACGATCGGGAGTCCTTCGTCGTCTATCGCGACCATCCCGATCATCAGCGGATCATCGCGGAGATGATCGGCCCCAATGTTGCCTCCCGCACCGTCGTTCAGCTGGAACACTGACGCAGTTAGGGTGACGTGGTCGACCTCAGCGAGTCGACAGAACAGTTGGGCGAATCTATGACCGCAGCATCAGAGGTGTCGGCGCTGGAATCCCGGGTCGGCCACCACTACCAGATGGACGGCACCTATCTGGTGGGCCGGGAGAAGTTGCGCGAGTACGCCCGGGCCGTGCAGGACTACCACCCCGCGCACTGGGACGTCAGCGCTGCCGCGGAGATGGGTTACTCAGGTCTGGTGGCGCCACTGACATTCACCTCGACTCCGGGTATGTCCTGCAATCGCCGGATGTTCGAGGAGGTGGTGGTCGGTTACGACACCTACGTGCAGACCGAAGAGGTCTTCGAGCAGCACCGGCCGATCGTCGAGGGCGACGAGTTGCATATCGACGTGGAACTGACATCGGTGCGCCGGATCGCCGGGCGGGATCTGATCACTGTCACCAACACGTTCACCGACGCGGCCGGCGAGCGGGTGCACACCCTGCACACCACGGTCGTGGGTGTCACCTCTGATGACATCAACCCGGCGGTGAAAGCCGCCGTGCAGAAAATGATGATGCACGACATGGACATCATGAGCATCGGTGAGCGCGTTTACGAGAAGACGGTGCGGCCCGAGGGCGAGATGCGGATTGCCTCCGGCGGCACCCGCACCCCGGCAACGCTGTCCTTCGATGACCTCACAGTCGGCGACGAGTTGGGCGTGCACCACACCCGACTCTCCCGTGGCGATCTGGTCAACTACGCGGGCGTGGCCGGGGATGCGAACCCGATCCACTGGGACGAATCCATCGCCAAACTCGCCGGCCTGCCCGACGTGATTGCCCACGGCATGCTGACGATGGGCTTGGGCGCCGGATTTGTTTCCGCTTGGTCGGGAGACCCGGGCGCGGTGAGCCGCTATGCGGTGCGGTTGTCAGCACCGTCCGTCGTTCCCGCCAAGGAGGGCGCCGACATCGAATTCAGCGGCAAGGTCAAATCGCTGGACCCCGAGAGCCGAACCGGCGTCGTGCTCGTCGCCGCGAAGTCCGACGGCAAGAAGATCTTCGGCCTGGCGACGTTAGATATTCGCTTCCGCTGACAGTGGCTGCGTGGATTCCGTGACCGATATCGACAGTGCTCCCGCCGGTAGTAGGCGAAAGCACATCCTTCGGCTTGCGCTCTTCGCGGCTTTCCTGCTCACACTGTTCTATCTGGTCGCCGTGCGGCGAGTCATCGACATCGAGGCGGTCCGCGACGCGATCGCCAGGACCGGGCCCGTCGCTCCGCTGGTCTACATCCCGATCGCCGCCGCCCTGGCCGCGATATTCGTCCCCGGTCCGCTGCTGGCGGCCGGCAGCGGATTTCTGTTCGGGCCGGTGCTCGGCACATTTGTCACGCTGGGTTCGACAGTGTTGACGGCGACGATCGCCGCCCTGGTCGGCAGGCGCGCGGGCCGTGACAGCGCACGGGCACTGATCGGAACGCAGTGGGCGGACCGTATCGACACACAGATCCAGCGACGTGGGCTGTGGGCGGTCGTGGGGCAGCGTTTCGTGCCCGGTGTCTCCGATGCGCTGGCGTCCTATACGTTCGGTGCGTTCGGACTTCCGCTGTGGCAGATGGCAGCCGGGGCCGCCATCGGATCGGTACCGCGGGCGTTCGTGTACACCGCGTTGGGGGCGTCGATCTCGGACCTCAACTCACCGTTGGCCTACGTGGCGATCGGCATCTGGTGCCTGACCGCGATCATCGGGGCGTTCGCCGCCCACCGCGGGTATCGCAGTTGGCGCGCCCGCGATAGGTGATGCCGCGGCTGTTCAGTGCGCCCGCGCGGCCGGGTCGGAAGGTTCGCCGCCCAGTCCCAGGAGCGCGTTCTCGATCACCTCGGGCAACGCCGGGTGAATCCAGTACTGGCCGCGGGCCATGTCTTGGGCCGTCAGGCCGAAACTCATCGCCTGGATCAACGGCTGAATCACGGTGGCTGCCTGATAGCCCATGACGTGCGCGCCCAGAAGTACCCCGGTGCCGCGCTCGGCGATGATTTTGACGATCCCGATGGTGTCCTCCATCGCCCAGCCGTAGGCAACGTCTGCGTAATCCTGCACCTTGACATTGATATCGAAACCGGTTGCCAATGCTCGCTTTTCGGTCAAGCCCACGGTCGCGATCTGTGGGTCGGTGAAGATCGCCGATGGCACGTACCGGTGATCGGAAGCCACCATATTGGCGGTGTCGTCCCAGTCCTGCAGCAGATTGTGCTGGACCACCCGCGCCTCGTGATTGGCCACGTGTTTGAGTTGGTAGCGCGACGACACATCGCCCAGGGCGAAGATTCCCCGCGCCGACGTGCGCTGGTACTCATCGACGACAACGCGGGCGCCGTCGAGTGCAACGCCGACCGATTCGGCATCAAGCAGATCGCCGTTCGGAATACGTCCGGTAGCGACGAGCAACGCGTCACCGCGCACGGTCGAGGCATCGTCGAGTTCAATGACGATCTCGGGGCCATCCCGATGCACGCCGACCGGCGTGCGGTGGTTGCGAATATCCCACTTCGCGGCGGCGATGGCAGCGAATCTGTCCCGGATCGTGTCGTCACACTGCGACAACATGGCACCGCCCCGGATCACCACGGTCACACGACTGCCCAGGGCGGAGAAGACGTGGGCGAATTCCGCGGCGATGAATCCGCCGCCCACGATCACCAGGTGCTCGGGTAAGTCAGCGATCCGCATGATCGTGTCGCTGGTGTGGAACTCGACCCCGGAGTCGGCGATCACATCGGGCACCATCGCGCGTGAACCGGCGGCGATGACGACGCGCTCCGCGGTGAACTCATCGCCGGCATCGGTACGCAGCCGAAAGCCCTCCGCGGCCCGGCCGGCGAACCGGGTGTGGCTGCCGTACACCGTGATGTTCGGCAAGGATCGGCGGTATCTTTCACCGCCCTGCGCTATCGGGTCGATGCGGCCGAAGACCCGCGAGACGGTGTCGGGCCAGCGGACGCCGTCGATATGCGTGTCGACACCGAAGCGGGCGGACTCGCGGACAGTGTGGGCCACGTCCGCGGCGTAGACGAACATCTTCGTGGGGATGCATCCCACGTTCAGGCAGGTGCCACCGAAGACGCCCTGTTCGCAGATCGCGATGCGCTTGTCGGCGTACCGCTCGTCGAGAATCGAGTTTCCCGAACCTGTTCCGATGATGGCGATGTCGAAATACTCCATGTGCGCCTCCTAAGGGTGCCCCGAGCGTAAGGCAGGACATCGGCGGGGAGTCCATCGGCGAAGGCGGCGGGTGTGCCGCGGGCGCGGCGACGGTGACATCCTTGAAGGATGACCACACTGCAGGATGCCGTTGCCCTCGCTCAGGCGGACCGCGGCCTGGCGGTGGTGTCGACGTTGCGCGCCGACCAGACCATCCAGGCGTCCCTGATCAACGCGGGCATCATCGCCCACCCGGCGACGGAAGAGCTGGTTCTCGCGTTCGTCACCTACGGTCCGGTCAAGCTGACCAACCTGCGGGCACGCCCTCAGATTGCGCTGACCTTCCGGAGCGGCTGGCAATGGGCGACCGTGGAGGGCAGGGCCGAGTTGGCCGGACCCGATGACCCGCAGAGCTTCCTGCACGATCCCGATGGCCTTCGCCTGCTGCTGCGGGCCGCGTTCACGGCCTGTGGCGGCACCCATGACGACTGGGCCGAGTATGACCGCACCATGGCGGAGCAACGGCGCACTGTGGTGCTGGTTGCGCCCGCCCGCGTCTACAGCAACGGTTGACCCGGGCCCGATCGGTGATGGTGTCCGGATCGTCCCGCGCGCGGCGCTGCGTCGTCGGCGTCGTTGTTTTCGGCCTCGCTGCGACCACGTCCTGCGGACGTGCGACGCCACCGTCGCCGATCTCGACCGCACCACCCATAACCGCATCGGCCGCTCCGGCGCAACCGGCGACCGCACCCGTGGTGCCCGACGGTGATTTCACTGCCGTCGCTCAACTCGTCGGGGATGCGATTGCAGCACCGCGGATGCCCGGCGCCGTCGTCCAGGTCGGCCACGCCGGCAAGATCGTCTTCCGCCAGGCGTTCGGAGCCCGCAAGCTCGACGGCGAACCGGGCCTCGACGGCGCGCCCGCGCCCGCCGAGCCCATGACCGAGGACACGATCTTCGATCTGGCATCGCTGACGAAGAGCCTCGCGACGGCGACTGCCGTTTTGCAACTCGTCGAGCAGGGCAAGGTAGCGATCGACGATCCCCTGCAGACCTATCTTCCCGAATTCAACCCGGGAGGCGATCCGCGTCGGGCTCAGGTGACGCTACGCATGCTGCTCACGCATACCTCGGGTCTGGCGGGAGATCTCAGCATGGACGGTCCGTGGGGACTGGAGAAGGCGGACAAAGCAGACGGCATCCGCCGGGCACTGAACGCGCGGGTGGAATTCGGTCCCGGTGAGCTCTTTCACTATTCGGACATCGGCTTCATTCTGCTCGGTGCGATGGTCGAGAAGATCACCGGCGAAACCGAAGACGTCTACGTCCAACGCAATGTCTTTGCGCCATTGGGTATGACAGACACCCGCTACCTGCCGACAGCCAAAGCGTGCGGCCCACACCACATCATCGGTACGTCAATCGCTTTCCATCCAACTATGCCCCGAGTCGACACCTGCCCTGCCGGTACCTGGAGTACCGATCTGCTGGCCCGAATCGCACCGACGGCGCGCGACGAAGACACTCCGGGCATCAACCCTAATATCGATCACCTATTGCGCGGCACCGTGCACGACCCGACCGCGCGCCGCATGGGCGGGGTGGCCGGCAGCGCCGGGGTGTTCTCCACGGTTCGCGATCTCGGCCTGTTCGCGCAAGGTCTGCTCGACCGGCTCGCGGGCCGGCCGAGTGCCTTCCCGCTGACACAGGCGAGCGTGGAATTGATGACCACACCCCAGCAGCCCGGGCATCACGCCGGCCAACTGGCCGCGGCGAATGGCGCGGTGCGGGAAGCGATCGCGACCACACCCAACCCGGCCGATCCCCTACTCGCTCCGAACTATCCGGCGATACCCGGACAAGACCTGCGCGGCTTCGGCTGGGATATCGACACTGCGCTGTCCCGACCGCGCGGCGTGATCTTTCCGATCGGAAGCTTCGGGCAGGGCGGGTTCACCGGCGTGACACTGTGGATCGACCCGGCGTCAAACACCTATGTGATCGTCCTGGCGAATGTGATCCATCAGCGCGGCGGACCACCGATCGTGACACTCAGCGGAGAAGTGGCCACCGAGACGGCCCGGGCGCTCAAGCTCTACGGAAACTGATGTTCGGCGTAGGCGTCGAGAATTCGTCGAAGCTCCAGCACTTCATCGGGATCGATGCTGATGGAGTTGAGTTCTTCAGCCATGGCCGGATTGATGTAGTCCATCGATGACGGCAGCATTGCTCGGGCTGAGGAATGAAAAGCCTTGGCGCCGGTGAACTTCGCCAACTCGAGGACGTTGGTGGACCTGACACCGGAGCCCGGCATGATCGTGATTCTGTCTCCGGCGGCGTCGACCAGCGTTCGCAGTATGTCCTTGCCCATGTCGACATTCGGTCGCAGACCACTGGTGAGGATCCGGGCGCAACCCAGCTCGATGATCTCTTCCAACGATCGCATCGGGTCCTTCACGCGGTCGAACGCCCGGTGAAACGTCACCTTCATCGGACCTGCCCGCCGGATCAACTCCGAGCATCGCTCGATATCGACGTGGCCGTCCTTCGAGAGCATTCCGATCACCACACCGTCGCAACCCAAGAGTCCGCACTGCTCTACATCGGCGAGCGTTGCCTGAAACTCCAGGTCGGTGAAAAGGAAGTCACCGCCACGCGGCCGGATGATCGGGCACAGTTCAAGGGTGGTGTTCCGCCTGGCCACCGCGATCATGCCGTAGGACGGGGTAGTGCCCCCTTCTTCTGGGTTGGCACACAATTCAATCCGGTTGGCACCGTTGGCCTGCGCTATCAGACATGACGCCAGATCGAAGCCGATGACTTCCAGTTCCATCCGGCCATTATCGGTCGTTCTCCGCGCAGCACGTCATCTTCCCAGTTGTGCCCGCCCGAACGGCCGTCGCCAATACGGCGACCGCATTGCCCACAACCGAGGCGGGATATCTAAGCTGCACCCATGCCCAGAATCACTGTCATCTTCTCGCTGCTCTACATCGCGCTCGGCCTCGGGGGTTTCTTCCTGACCGGCGCCGTGCACAAAACAGCCCTGATACCGGTCGTCATCGGCGCGATTCTGCTGGTGCTCGGCCTGCTGGGCGGCAAGGAGAATCTGCGCATGCACGTCATGCACGCGGCCCTGCTGATCGGCCTGCTGGCGCTGCTGGGCACCGCACGCTCGCTGCTGAAGCTGCCCGCGGCGTTCGACGGCACCGCGGCACGCCCGGGTGCCGTCTTCGCCCAGGCCGCGACCGCGATCCTCTCGCTGGTCTACCTCGGCGTCGGCGTGCGGTCCTTCATCGCCGCCCGCCGCGCCCGCGCCGCTTTGCCCCCGGCGTAACCAGCGGGGGCGCGCTCCGCTGATGTCCGCCACCGACCCGATCTGTCCACCGGACACCGCCTTCGCCTCAGCGGTGGAGAAGGTCCGCCTCGGCGAGCGGAGCATCGACGACTCCGTCGCTGAGCTGATCGGCCAGTTGACCGAGCATGAATTGCTCTGGCTTCTCGACGGCGACCTGACGATTCGGCGGGGCATGGCCGAAATGGCCGATCGGTACAACAGGGTGCCGTTCGAGGGCGGCCGCATCGACCGGCTCGGCATCCCCGGCATCCGGTTCACCGACGGCCCTCGTGGAGTGGCACTGGGCGCCTCGACCGCGTTCCCGGTCGCCATCGCCCGCGCCGCGACCTGGGACCCCGACCTCGAGCGCGCCGTCGCCGATGCCATCGGCGCCGAGGCGCGTGCGCAAGGCGCCAACATCTGGGCCGGAATCTGCATCAACCTCGCCTACGCGCCGGGCTGGGGGCGGGCACAGGAGTCCTACGGAGAGGACCCGGTGCTGCTGGGCGCGATGGGGGCCGCGGCCATCGAGGGCGCCGACCCCTGGTTGCTGTCCTGCGTCAAGCATTTCGCGCTGAACTCCATGGAGGAGGCCAGGTTTCGGGTGGACGTCCGGGTCGCCGAAGACGTGCTGCGCGAGGTTTATTTACCGCATTTCCGCGCCGCCGTCGAGGCCGGTGCGGATTGCGTGATGAGCGCCTACAACTCGGTGAACGGAACCTGGGCAGGCCAAAACCGGCAACTGCTGACTGAGATCCTGCGCGAGGAGTGGGGTTTCGGCGGATTTGTGATGACCGATTTCATCTGGGGGCTTCGCGACCCGGTCGGGTCGGTGGCCGCCGGCCAGGACTTGGAGATGCCCTTCCGGCAACAACGCGCGGCCACCCTGCCGGAAGCCCTCAAGGACGGCAGCCTGAAACGCGCCGACGTCGAACGCGCTGCGCACCGCCAACTGACGGCCCAGATCCGGCTTGCACTGCGTGCCCGCCCGACGCCACCGGTCGAGGTGGTCGCCTCGGCCGCACACCGGAGCCTGGCGCGGGATGTGGCCTGCCGAGGTGCGGTGCTGTTGCGCAATCAGGTGATCGGCACGGCCCCTGCGCTGCCATTGGCGGAGGCATCGCTATCGCGGGTTGCGTTACTCGGCCCACTGGCCGACGCACGTAATCAGGGCGATGTGGGTTCGTCGATGGTGAGCCCCCCGTCTTCGGTCACCATCCTCGACGGGATGCGGGAACGGTTGGGCTCCAAGCTTATTCATGTCGGCGGCACGGATACGGTCGCGGCAGTGGCGGCGGCGCGTGGCGCTGATGCCACAGTGGTAGTGGTGGGGCTGTCGTCGGTCGACGAGGGCGAGTCGATGATCGGCGTGGACACCGCTTCGACGCAGTTGCTCGGCGGCATCGCCCGGTTCCGGTCGGTTGCCGCGATCCTGGTCAGGATCGCCGCCACAGTGGGCAAACTCAAAAAGTTCGGCGGCGACCGTCGTGACCTCCGATTGCACGCCAAGGATGTCGCACTGATCCAAGCGGTGGCCACGGTCAACCCGCGCACCGTGGTGGTGGTGATCGGCGGCGGGACGATCGTGCTCGACCCGTGGGACGCCGATGTCGCCGCGGTGTTGCTCGCGTGGTACCCGGGAATGGAGGGCGGTCACGCGATCACCGACGTTCTGCTCGGGTACGCCGAGCCGGCCGGGCGGCTACCGATGGCCATCCCGCACCGACAGGCTGATCTGCCGCAGGTGGACTGGGACTGCGCCACCGTCACCTACGACCGGTGGTGGGGGCAGCGCACACTTGACCGCGACGGCGTCGCCGCCGCCTATCCGTTCGGGTTCGGTTTGGGCTACACCACATTCAGCATGGCCGACCTTGACATCGGACCGCTCGCCGGCGAGCGATTCCGCGTCTCGGTGACCGTCGCCAACACCGGTGCCCGTGCCGGGCACCATGTCGTCCAGATCTACGCCATGCAGCCGGCAGATACCGGACGGCCTGTGCACCATCTTGTCGGCTTTCGGTCGGTGCACCTGGAGTCGGGGACG
>Ga0209299_1000584_pt1 | contig 20744 bp, 21 predicted proteins | sample S_140806_MF_Meta_FD_187326 | JGI IMG/M metagenome (GOLD analysis project Ga0209299, IMG submission 187326) | Freshwater microbial communities from Lake Simoncouche, Canada to study carbon cycling - S_140806_MF_MetaG (SPAdes) (version 2) | ecosystem: Environmental > Aquatic > Freshwater > Lake ...
CTCGCCGTCAAAGCCCAGCGCCTTTAAGAAGGCCTGCGCCATCAAAAGCTGGCCGGAGGGTGCGGGATGGAAGCCATCACCACCGAAGGGAGCGTATTCCTTGCTAAGCGCTGCTTTCGATTTCGGCAGCGCGTCCATCATCGTGTCATGCACGTTCGCAAAGGGCTGCTTGTTCTCCTCGGCCAGCTTTTTGGCGATGTCGCGGAGTTGCGCGAGGTTTTGGTTGTAGAGGCTGCCTTCGATGGTGGGGCGCTTGAAGAAATCCGGATCGACACCGCCGGGCGAGCCGACGGCCATGGCCTTCACGCCGACTTTCTTCAGCTCGGCGATCACCGCACGCATGTTCTTCTCATACTCGGCGCCGATCTCCGGTGCGTAGGGCTTGTAGCTGCCGTCGTTCATGCCGTAGCAGGTGGTGGCGACATTCGGATTGAAGACCGCGAGATCATTTTCGAGACGTGCGGCGAAGCCGCCAGCACGCTCACCACTCCAGCCAAACTGGAAGACTTTGATGTCCTTCCGCCCGGTGCAGGCCAGCAGGTAGGTCTCGATATATTTCGAGTAGAGCTTCTGCTCCGTGATGCTGTCGCCAATCACGGCGACGCGGGCGTTGGCGGGCAAAATGGACTCGGCGCGAAGGCTGAGGGCGGCGAGGAAGACGGCGAGATACGGAAGAATGCGCATGGCGAACTTCATACCGCCAAAAAGCGGGCGATTTGGCAAGGAATTGTTTTCGACTCACCGCTTCACCCGCACCTGGAAGCCGGTGAACTCGGCATGCACATCGCGGGAGGGTGCCCATTCCGCGCCGCTGCCGCCGTGGAAGGTATTGAAGAGGATGGAATCGACGCCGTAGGTGGTGCCTTTGCGCCATTGGAGATCGGTTTTCTCCACCATGAGCTTGTCATCGGCCCAGATGCGGAGCTGGCCGTTTTTCTTGCCCGCCGCATTCATCTCCACCTGCAGGCGGAGGGTAACGGGCTTGCCGGGCACAAAGCGGAAGTCCTCAGGGAAGTCGAACTCATCGCCATACTTTGACGGCTGGTGCATGTGATACACATAGGCTTGGCCGCGACCGTCCTTCCGCCACATCACGCGAGCGGAGAAGCCGTCGAGACCGTTCACGGCATCGCCGCCGGTGATGGTTTTGGGGCCGCCGCAGAGTCCCGGGAGCTTGCCGCCCTTCACAAACTCAAAGCCTTCTTCAAAGCGCACGGTGTAGCGCAGCTCCGCCGCCTCGTGCTCGCCGAATGCGAAGCGCCATCCCGCGCCGCCTTGCTCCGAGCCGACGCTGCCTTTCGGATACAACACCCGCAGCCAGGAGCTGCCCTCACGCGTCACCAGCTCGCCATGGCCTTCCGCGAGGCCGTCCTCATACTCGCAACCCGGCCAGTCCTTTTTCCACTGCTCGACGGTGTAGGGGCCGGGAGAGCCGGTGAAAGGGAAGGTGAAGAGCGGCTCGGCGTGGAGGACGGAGGCGAGCAGGAGAATAAGAAGCGGCTTCACGGGACAGGGATGAATTCAATGCTGTGGATGCCGTCTGCGACGTTTTGAGCCGCGAGACGCTTGTCGAAAGTGGCAAGTTTGACTCCGTATTTTTTCGCCAGGGCCAGCAAGTAGATGTCGGTGAGCTGTGAGGAAGAGGTGTTGTCCAACGACACAGCGGCGCTGGAATCCGCTAATGACAGATCATCCGGGAGAAACTGAAAGCCGACCGACTGACGGAGCGAATCGAGCGGGGGCAGTGCCGCCTTGGGCGAACCTGGCCCGAGAGGATAGTTCCGATGACCGTAGATGCGCAGGTAACCATTCTCAGTCAGTGGACATGTGGCCAGAGGCGGCCTGCCTTTGCTAGCAAACCATCGTTCGTAGGCATCATGAAATTCATGGGTGACATCAACCGAGGCGATCAACGCGTTGACATCCAGCAGAAAACTCATGATTAAACTCCCAGTTCCTCGCGCAGTTGGTTCACGAACGCGTTTGTGGTGACCGTGGTGTCTCCCGGCGGGCGCTTGCGGACGAGAAAGCCGAACTGGTTTTTTTCATACAGCTCCGTCGCAGGGATCGCTGGAGCCGGAGAAGGCGGATCAGGCTCTTTCATCTCGCGGCTGAGGGCGGTGACGATGAGGTCGTGCACCGTTGAGCCGAGCGAACGAGCACGCTCTGCCGCTTTCTGATACAGAGGCTCCGGGATGTCGATGGTCGTGTTCATGGCAGAGAATGCACCGCAGGACGGCGGGAAGCAAGCGACGCTGCGGGCTCCGATAACCCGTTCCGCTTTACTGCACCGGCGAAAAATCCACCGCCTTCATGTACACGCTTTTCACGCCTTCGGCCTGGGGTTGAATGGTTAGCGGCCCGCCGTTGGCGGCTTCGCTATCGCCTTTGGCTTTGATCCAATCGGGATCGGCGCGGAAGGCGGTGAAGGAGGCGAGGCCGGCTTCCTTGCTGTCGTGGGCGAGGATGTAGATGAGCTTGGTGCCGGCGCCTTTTTCGGCATCGGTGGGTGTCCAGTAGGCGAGGTGGCTCATGCCGTGCTTGCTGAAGAGCTTCATCGTGTGATCGCGGAAGCGGGCGTGGAGGGCGTCGAGCTTGCCGGGAGGCGTGGTGTAGGTGCGCATCTCGAAGACGCGGGGCTTGGCGCTCTTTTCCACCTTCAACGCGGGCGAGTAATCCGTCGGCGTCATGAAGATAGAGTCGATTTTGGCGACGATCTTGCCATTCGCCTCGCTGGCCTTTGCTGCGGCTTTCCATTCGGGATCGGCCCCGAAGGCCTTGAAGCTCTCCTTGGCGGCCTCGCGGCTCTTGTGCTCCAACACATAGATCAGGGTCGTCTTGGAGCCGTTTTCCTCACCGACGGGCACCCAGTAGCCCACATTGCCCATGCCGTGCTTTTCAAAGAGCTTGCAGGTGTGGTCACGGAAGCGGGTGAGCAAGGCATCGAGCTTTCCTTCGTGGCAGGTGTAGATGCGCAGCTCATACACCGGATCGGCGAGGACGGGTGCAAAGGCGGCGAGGAGGGCGGTGGTGAGGATGAAGAGGGAGCGCATGGCGGGCGGAGGCTAGAACGGCGTTGCTACACGAAACAATCGCCACTTTTTGTTGGACGCCTCCCACCTGCGCCGGAGTATCGGCTTCCCTCTTCCGCATGACCCAGATTTTCGATTTCATCGCCCACGTCGATCAACACCTGCAAACCTTTGCGGAGCAGCACGGCCCGCTGATTTATGCGCTGCTGTTTGCCATCGTGTTTTGCGAGACGGGCCTCGTCGTCACACCCTTCCTGCCGGGTGACTCGCTGCTGTTTGCCGTCGGAGCCTTGGCCGCGCAGGGTTTCATGCGCATCGAGATCATCATTCCGCTGCTCGTCTGCGCGGCGATCCTGGGCGACAACGTGAACTACTGGATCGGCCGCAAGTGCGGCGGCTGGATCGTGAACCAGCGCTGGTTCAAACGAGATTATTTGGCCAAGACGGAGGCCTTTTTCGTGAAGCACGGTGGCCGCGCCATCGTGATCGCCCGCTTTGTGCCCATCGTGCGGACCTTTGCCCCATTTACCGCCGGGTTTGGCCACATGCAGTACCGTCGCTTTTTGATGTTCAGCCTCGGCGGCGGGCTGTTTTGGGTGATCAGCATCTCCATCCTCGGCTTTGCCCTTGGCAACATCCCCATCATCAAGAGCAACTTCAAGCTCGTCTCCCTCCTGATCATCGTCGTCTCCGTGCTGCCGATCGTCATCGAGGTGGTCAAACACAAGCGTGAGGCTGCCCGCAGCCCTAAATGACCGCTCCGCGCGGTCGGGTGACAAAGTGCTTGCGCGAAAACCCGAAACGGCTATTCATCCCGCCCCCTTCCCCGGAAGGGAACATGATTCCTGAGTAGCTCAGCGGTAGAGCGGGTGGCTGTTAACCACTAGGTCGTAGGTTCGAACCCTACCTCAGGAGCCATTTACGGCAGAGTAGCTCAGGGGTAGAGCAGAGGACTCATAAGCCTTTGGTCGGGAGTTCAAATCTCCCCTCTGCCACCAATGGATGGCTCGCTTCGCCAAAAGTCCCCGCGAAGCCTTCGCCCGCTCATAGCAGCGAGCTGTCGTCCGAACGCTCCAGGCGGCCGATCTTCTTTTTGATCGTCTCCAGCAGCACCGTCATCTCATGCACGCAACGGAAGCATTCCTTCTGCGTCTCCTCGTCCGCCAGTCCGGGCACGGCGGGATGAATCTTCATGAACTGAAGGGCGATGTTTTTGCAGGCTTCACGGATCTGGGTGATGGCAGCGGGGCGTTCCATGAGGCCTGCTTAGGCGCAGCCGGGGGTGCCGTCAAATGCCCGGCGCAGAGGCAAAGACCTGACGAAAGCCCCGATTGACCCGGCATCGCGGGCGGGTAGTCTCCGCGCCTCCATGAACAAACTCCACATCGCATCCTTGTTTGCCGTTGTTTCCATGCTCGGCCAAACGCACGCTCAAGAAGTCAAAAAAGCCGAGCCCGCCAACGCTGCACCTCCCGCAGTGGACATGGAGAAGGTGAGCTACTTCATCGGTAAAAACGTCGGCGGACAGTTTGCCGGCCAGAAGGAGAAGATGGATCTCAGTGCCTTCATCGAAGGCGTGAGTGATGTGCTGGGCGGCAAAAAGCCCGCAGGTTACGCCATGGGCATCGGCCTGGGCCAGCAGTTCAAGAACGAAGACATCTCCATCAATGCCGACAAACTCAAAGCCGGCATGGAGCGTGCCACGGGTGCCGCCACCGGAGCTGAGCCTTACACCAAGGCAGAACTCGACGCCGCGATGGATGGCTTCAACAAGCTCATGCAGAGCAAGCAGCAGGCAAAAATGGCCGAAGAGCAGAAGGAAATGGCCGCCGCCGCCGGAAAGTACAAGGAAGAAGGCCAAAAATATCTCGCTGAGAACGGCAAGCGCAAAGGCGTGACCACCACCGCCAGCGGCCTGCAATATGAAGTGCTCAAAGAAGGCACCGGACCCAAGCCCGCCGTGACGGATAGCGTGAGCGTCCACTACCACGGCACGCTGATCGACGGCAAAGTCTTCGATAGCTCCGTCGAGCGTGGCGAGCCTACCTCCTTCCCCCTCCAGGGCGTGATTCGCGGCTGGACCGAAGGCCTTCAACTCATGCCCGTCGGCTCCAAGTGGCGCTTCCACATCCCTTCTGACCTCGCTTACGGCGACCAGGCTCAAGGCGATGACATCCCACCCGGCTCCACCCTTATCTTCGACGTCGAGCTCCTCGGCATCGTGAAATAAGCCCCGCCACATTTTCGACCCAAATAAAAAGGGCGGCTCCCACGAGCCGCCCTTTTTCGTGTCCAGTTCACTTCCCGGCCTTTTTCAGCAGCTCGGCGGATTCTGCGGCGCTGAGTTCCTTCACATGGATGTTTCTCCAGCGGATCTCTCCACCGTGCGTTTGCAGCATGATCGGACCTTTCGCGGGCATCGGTTTGGCACGGTCCCAGAAGTTTTCCATCACCGCACCATCCACCACGAGCTGTTCGTTGAGCCACACCCAGGTCACCTCCCCGATCTGGCGGATTCGGAAACTGTTCCACTCGCCGAAGCCCTTATCGGCCAGCACCAGCGGATCGCGGCCGGGCTTGCCAGGTGTGTTGTTGAAGAGGCCACCGGAGCCGAGGTGCGGCTTGCGGTCCGGCTTCTTTGGATCAAAGACCTGCGTTTTGTCCCAGATCTGCACCTGAGGATTGCCACGGAGGTAGATGCCGCTGTCCGCTTTGGGCACGGTTTTGTATTCGATGAGCATCTCAATGTCGCCGAAGTCGGCGTCGGTCGTGGCGTATCCGCCTTCACCATCATTGACGAGCTCGCCGTTTTCCACCCGCCAGTGCTTGGCGAACTCCTCCCGCATTTTTTGCAGCGCGGCGGCTTTCTTTTCGCCTTCCAGCTTCACCACACTGTGCGGGTTCAGCCCGTACCAGCCGGTGAGATCCGTGCCGTTGAAGATCGCCTTGAAGCCCTCCGGAGGGTCGGCGTGTAGAACGGTGGCAAAAACTAAGAGAGAGAGTAGCGAGGTGAGTTTCATGATGGTGAAAGTCAGTTCGAGGTTTGTGGCTGTCTTCTTTCAGAAGGGCGGCAGCATCCGTCACCCGCGTCTTGCATCCCGGCCTCTCCGCGCCACACTGGCGGCCCTTTTCCCACCGCCATGCCCAAGAAAGCCGCCTCCACCGAATCCCTCCATCGCAAACACAGCGCCATCGTCGTCGATGGGCCGGAACGCGCCGCCAGCCGTGCGATGCTGCACGCCGTGGGCTTCAAGCGGGAGGACTTCAAGAAGTCGCAAATTGGCATCGCCAGCACTTGGAGCATGGTCACGCCGTGCAACATGCACATCGACCGTCTCGCCAAAGAGTCTGCGAAGGGTGTCGATGCCGCCGGTGGCAAAAGCGTGATCTTCAACACCATCACCATCTCCGATGGCATCTCGATGGGCACCGAGGGCATGAAGTACTCACTCGTGTCGCGTGAGGTGATCGCGGACAGCATCGAAACCGTCGTCGGCTGCGAAGGTCTCGACGGCTATGTCGCCATCGGGGGTTGTGACAAAAACATGCCCGGCTGCATGATCGCCATCGCCCGCATGAATCGCCCCGCGGTCTTTGTCTATGGCGGCACCATCCTGCCAGGCTGTGTGGGTCCCGAAAAGAAGGACGCAGACATCGTCACCGTCTTTGAAGCCGTGGGCCAGCATGCGAACTGCAAGATCAGCGACAAGCAACTTGCGGACATCGAGGAGCACTCCATCCCCGGCGAAGGCTCCTGCGGCGGCATGTACACCGCCAACACCATGGCCAGCGCCATTGAAGCCATGGGCATGAGTCTTCCGAACTCCGGCGCCCAAGCCGCCGTGAGCAGTGACAAGCTTATCGACTGCTTCGACGCCGGCGCGGCCGTCATGAACATGATCAAGAAGGGCATCACGCCCCGCGACATCATGACGAAGGAGGCCTTTGAAAACGCCATCACGCTCATCATCACGCTCGGCGGCAGCACGAACGCTGTTTTGCACCTCATCGCCATGGCCCATGCAGCCGGCGTGAAACTTGGCATCGATGACTTCACCCGCATTGGTAAAAAAACGCCCGTGCTGGCCGACCTGAAGCCCAGCGGCAAATACTTCATGAACGACCTCGTGAAGATTGGTGGCACCGTGCCGCTCATCCGCATCCTGGTGAACGAAGGCCTCATGCACGGCGACTGCCTCACCGTCACCGGCAAGACGATGAAGGAGAACATGAAGAACTCCAAGATCTTCTGGCCGAAGAGCCAGACCATCGTCCGCCCGCTGAGCGACCCGATCAAGAAGGACAGCCACCTCGTCATCTTCCGAGGCAACCTTTGCCCCGAAGGTGCCGTCGGCAAGATCTCCGGCAAAGAAGGCCTCAGTTTCTCCGGCAAGGCCATCGTGTTCGAGTCCGAGGAAACCGCACTCCAGGCCATTTTGAACGACAAAGTCAAAAAAGGCCACGTCATCGTCGTCCGTATGGAAGGCCCCAAAGGCGGCCCCGGCATGCGTGAGATGCTTTCGCCGACTTCCGCCATCATGGGCAAGGGTTTGGGCAAAGACGTCGCCTTCATCACCGATGGTCGTTTCAGCGGCGGCAGCCACGGCTTCGTCGTCGGTCACGTCACGCCAGAAGCCTTCGTCGGCGGCCCCATCGCCGTCATCAAAAATGGCGACCCGATCACCATCGACGCGGAAACACGCCAAATCACCCTCGGCATCCCCGCCAAGGACCTCAAAGCCCGCCTCGCCAAGTGGAAGCAGCCGAAGCCTCGCTACACCCGTGGTGTGCTGGCGAAGTATGCCAAGCTCTGCACCAGCGCCAGCCTCGGCGCGGTGACGGATTTAGGGCTGTAAAACCTTCCGTGGGGCGCTTTCGCGACCTCTTGCAGCCATCTCCTGGGTGACAAGCCGGTCACGAGTCGAAAAACCGCTTGCCGCCGGGGTGGTCGCCGCTACCATCGCGGCCCCTTTCGCCCGGCCATTCTGGACGGGACAAAGGTCACCTATCGCCCGATCCACCGAATCAGCTCCTCGTGAGCCAGAGCGCCGCCTTCACCGGCCGCGTGCGGAAGAAAAGGCACTCTAGATACCCACATGTCATCCCCCGTACTCGTCGAACTCGTCGAAGCTGGCGTCCATTTCGGACATCAGACCAAGCGCTGGAATCCTAAGATGAAGAAATTCATCATGGGCACCAAAAACAACATCCACATCCTCAACATCGAGGAGACCGTCAATCAGATCGACAAAGCCGCCGACTTCCTCAGCGAACTCGCCCGCAAGTCCAAGAAGATCCTCTTCGTCGGTTGCAAACGCCAGGCCCAGGAAGCCGTCAAGCAGGCCGCTGAAGCCTGCCACCAGTTCTATGTGAACCACCGCTGGCTCGGCGGCACCCTCACGAACAACGAGACCCTCCGCAAGTCCATCGCCCGCCTGAACTACCTCGAAGACATCGAGAAGAAGCCTGAGTTCAAGCAGATGTCCAAGAAGGAACTCGCCTCCCTCAACCGCGAGCGCATCAAGCTTGAGCGCAACCTCCGCGGCATCCGCCACATGGACAAGCTCCCTGACGCCGTCGTCATCGTGGACGCCGCCCGTGAGCACATCGCCGTCTCCGAGTCCCGCCGCCTCAAGATCCCGATCGTGGCCCTCGTGGACACGAACGCCGATCCCTCCGTCATCAATTACCCCATCGCCGCCAACGACGACGCCATCCGCTCCATCCGCATCATCCTGCAGAAGCTGATCGACCCCGTCATCGTCGCCACGGCGGAGATGAAGAAATAAGCAACCCTCATCCCCAACCCCAGACCGATCATGGCCGAAGAAATCTCCGCGAAAATCGTCATGGCCCTGCGTGAAAAGACCAACGCAGGCATGATGGATTGCAAAAAAGCCCTCAAGGAAGCCGAAGGCGACCTCGAAAAGGCTGAAACCATCCTCCGCAAGAAAGGCATCACCAAGGCTGAAACCAAAGGTGACCGCCAGACCAAGGAAGGCATCATCTCCTCCTACATCCACATGGCAGGCCGCATCGGCGTGCTCATCGAAGTGAACTGCGAAACCGACTTCGTTGCCCGCAACGAAATCTTCCAGGCCTTCGTGAAGGACATCTCCCTCCACATCGCCGCCTCCAATCCGAAGTTCATCGGTCGTGAGGAGATCCCCGCCGATCTCATCACCAAGGAGCGCGAAATCGCCGCCGAGCAGGTCAAGGGCAAGCCCGAGGCCATCGTTGAGAAGATCGTGCAGGGCAAGATCGACAAGATCTTCGCCGAGCAGTGCCTCCTCGAGCAGGCCTTCATCAAGAACCCCGACATCACCATCGGCGACTTCGTGAAGAGCAAGATCGCCGAACTCGGCGAAAACCTCGTCGTGCGTCGCTTCGTGCGCTACGCCGTCGGTGAGGACATCTAAGAGCTGCTCAGCAAGAAAATTACACCGAAGGGCGGATCGCGAGATCCGCCCTTTTTTCATGTTTCCGCCGTGCCTGAACCTGCGCTAGCCTGCGCCTCGAAATGCCCGCCAACCGCTTCTACAACTCCTTCGACACCGCCACACTCCACGAGCGGAAAGTCTTCGACGGCGAATACCGCAGCGCCTTCCAGATCGACCGCGACCGCATCATCCACAGCAGCGCCTTCCGCCGCCTCCAGAGCAAAACGCAGGTCTTCCTCTCCGGCGAATACGACTTCTACCGCACGCGTCTCACTCACAGCATCGAGGTGGCTCAAATCGGCCGCAGCATCTGCGGATGGCTGCGCCAGCAGGGCGGCGTGCTCGATGACGAATGCTTCATTGATCCCGATCTGGTCGAAAGCGCCTGCCTCAGCCACGACCTCGGCCATCCGCCCTTCGGCCATGCCGGCGAGCGCACCCTGCACCGCCTCATGGAGCCCTACGGCGGCTTTGAGGGCAATGCGCAGACCCTCCGCATCCTCACGCAGACCCTTTTCAGCGAAGGCCGCGCCGGCATGAATCCCTCGCGGGCCTTGCTCGACGGCGTCCTCAAATACAAAACCCTCTTCACCGAGCGCCCTGCGGGCAAAACCAACCACTACCTCTACGACGACCAGGAAACCTGGCTCGATTTCGCCATGGGCGGCCAGGCCTTCCCTGTCGAGCTCACACCCGGCAAGGCACGCAACGGCTTCAAGAGCATCGAATGCCAGATCATGGACTGGGCGGATGACACTGCCTACTCGCTCAATGACCTCGCCGATGGCATCCGCGCCGGCTTCATCAACGTCACCCACCTGGAACGCTGGGCCGAAAAACAGTCCCTCGATGCCTCGCAGGCCGAGTGGGTCGCCTTCCTGTGCAAAGCCATGCGTGAAGACCGCGTCGAAGGCCGCCTGAATCGCCTCATCGGCGATTGCATCCGCGCCACGAAGCTCGTCCCCACCGCGAACTTCCTCAGTGCTAGCACCCAGCGGCATCAGTTCGAGCTTCAGATCGACCCCGCGCTCCGCGCCCGGGCTGATCTGCACAAAAAAATCTCCCTCGAGCTCGTCTTCCGCAGCCCGCAGCTCCAGCAGCTCGATCACAAGGCCGATCACATCCTCCAGCAGCTCTTCGGCGTCCTTCGAGATCGTTACATCGAGCCCGCCCAGCCCAAAGGCCTGCGCCTCATCCCCGAAAACATCGAAAGCGAGATCGCCGCCGCTCCCGATGCCAAAACCCGCGCCCGTCTCGTCTGCGACTGGATCGCCAACATGACCGACCGCTTCGCCTTCCGTACCTACCGCCGCCTCTTCGACGCCGAGTTCGGCTCGATCACGGATTTTGTGTGAGTAGACTCAATGATGTGATCGTCTTCCGATGATGAGTTCCGTTCCCGCAGAAAAACTTACTCCGGTTCATTTTCAAAAGTTTCCTGTTTGGACTTTTCTAAACAATGACGCACGTGGCGAAACAATGGTGAAGCCGCTATCGAAGTTGCCGGTTTGTGATCTGGACGGCTGTTTGATAGGAACATAAGTGACACTGGCTAACGGCCAGAGGGTGGATGCTTTGGTAGGCAACGTAAAAAGCAGTGATGCGAGGCGCACAGAGTTAGCCATCACCGTGGCTTTGTTCAGAGGCACCCAAAAGTTTGACTTAGCCCGGCGCTTCGACCCTGATTATGCCCGCCGTGGCCCAGACGCGTTGAGTCGGTTTCTGAACCTTCCCATCAATGAGGTCTTCCCAATTTCCTACGATCTCACTGCGTTTTCGGAAGGCGTAGTCGAGGCTTTGAAAGGGAAGATCGAAAATGCTCCCAATCTCGTGCTTGAGCCTGAGCAACTGCTCGAATTGCTTTTCGGATAGTTGCTCTTTTGCGGGGGCTGAAATCGAAAATTCATCTTAGCCCCCGTATTCTGCGGACCATGATTCGCCGACTTCATCAACAACCTAGCATGCCTCTCGATCCAGCCCGGCGCAGCAAGGCTTCATGAATCGATTAGGCTAGAATGATTTGAAATCCTACAAGCGGAGCGCAGCTCCGAAAAAAATTCTCATCGCTTTGAACACGCTCGACGGGCCCGAATCTAATGCCAGCACAGTGATTGCGGGCGTGAGCCCCATGAACTGGGTCTTGAGAGTGATTGGTTGTTAACCTGTTGAGGGTTGATGCCCAAAAGCAACGACGGAGCCGGGCGGAATCGGGAGCCGCCCGGCTCCCATTGCGTCGGCGCGGAACGCTGGCACTGTCCGCCGCATGAGTGTGGATGTTGTGTGTGCCATTTTGAAACGCGGAGAAACCGTCATGATTGCCCGTCGGCCCGAGGGCAAGAAGCTCGGTGGCCTGTGGGAATTCCCCGGCGGCAAAGTCGAGCCCGGTGAACGGCCCGCAGCGGCTCTGCACCGCGAGCTGCATGAAGAGCTGGCCTGCGAGGTCCGCATTCTTCGCGAACTCCCCGCCTGCGAGCATGCTTACGATTGGGGCACGATCCGCCTCATCCCCTTCGAGTGCGAGCTGACCGCGACAAGCCCGGAGCCGCATCCGCATGAGCACTCGGCGCTCGCTTGGGTGACACTCACGGAGCTTTCACGCTACGAATTGGCACCAGCGGATCTGCCGGTGGTGGAGATGCTGCGCGACGGATGGAGTGATGGAATCGTGGGGTGATGGGGTGATTGGATTTCCAATCCTCCACGACTCCATCAATCCAGTACTCCCCTGCCCCAGTCGATCAGCCAATCTCAAAGATGCCCTCGATCTCGACGGCGATGTTACCAGGAAGCGATCCCATGCCCACGGCGCTGCGGGCACCGATGCCGTTTTCCTCGCCCCACACCTGGCCAAAGAGCTCGCTGCAGCCATTGATGACCTTCGGATGCTCGCCGAAATCCGGCGTACTGTTGACCATGCCGAGGAGCTTCACCACGCGCTTCACGCGGTCGAGGCTACCGAGTTCGCTCTTCAGGGTGGCGAGCATCGCGAGACCGACTTGGCGGGCGGCGGCTTTGCCTTCCTCCAGGCTCATGTCGGCACCGACTCGACCGCAGATGTAGTCATCGGGGCCCCGGTAAGGGCCGTGACCAGAGACGTAGGCCACATTGCCGACGATCACGACGGGCTTGTAAACGCCTCCACGCGGCGGCGGCGGTGGCAGGGTGAGTCCGAGAGTGGTGAGCTGGGCTTCGGGTGTCATGCGTCGTTGAAGAGGTGTTTGTTTTTCCAAAAGTAACTGAAGCCGGAGACCAGCGTCAGCAGCGTGGTGAAATAGATGATCGCCGTGGGCACCCAGGCGGGCGTGTGAGTGAAAAGCGGCTCGGCGAAGCTAAAAAGCGTCTCCGCCGAGGCACGCTGGACCAGGAACCAGCTCACCGTGATGATCTGCCAGACCATCTTGTGCTTGCCCAGCTTCTCCGCCGCCAGGATGGCTCCCTGCCCTGCGGCGATGAGGCGGATGCCGGTGACGCAAAACTCCCGCGCCAGCACCACGATGGCGATCCACGCGGGCAGATTGTGCAACGACACCAACATGATAAACGCGGCAGCGATGAGCACCTTGTCAGCAACGGAATCGAAGAGCTTGCCAAAGTTCGTCACGATGCCGCGCTGGCGGGCGATCTTGCCGTCAAAATAATCCGTGAGCGAAGCGAGACCAAACACGAGTGCCGCGAGCGTGTGGTTGATAGCCTCAGGCAGGTAAAAGCACACGACAAACACCGCCGTAAGGATCAGGCGGGCGACGGTGAGCTTGTTGGGAAGGTTCATTCGGGCGGGCTGCTTCTAGCGGGAGATGCCGGAGCGTGCAACGGGCGTGACGAGGAGTTTTCTGCTCGTCATGGGAAAAATCGAGGCCGGGTTAAAAATCTTCAGGGCACGGCGTGCAATCACGCTCACATGTGCCGCGCCAGCGTCCTGGAGTGCGCCAGTCCTCTGGCGCTTTTGCACGTCTCACGGCCTGCGAAAAGCTCCAGAGGGCTGGAGCACTCCAAAACGGCAAGCGCACTTGGAAGTCATTCATGGCATCGCTCTGCCTCACTCCTTCTCAAACAGCAGTCTCAAGCTGTTCAAGCACACGAGCACCGTGCTCCCCTCATGCGTCAGCACGCCGAGGCTGAGCGGCACGATGCCAAAGAGCGATGCCACAGCCATGATGATGACGCTGCCGAGGGAGATCACGATGTTTTGCTGGATGATGCGGCGGGCGTGGGCGCTGATGCGGCGGGCGGAGAGGAGCTTTTCGATCTTGTCCTGCATCAGCACGACATCGCTCTGCTCCAGCGCGGCATCGCTGCCGCGGGCCCCCATGGCGACGCTGACGTGGGCGGCGGCGAGGCTGGGGGCGTCGTTCACGCCATCGCCGACCATGGCGACTTTGTGACCTTGCTGCGTGAGCTCGTGAATGGCGGCCACTTTGTCCTCAGGATGCAATCCGGCACGCACTTCGCTGAGGCCGAGCTGCTTCGCGACCTCGGTGGCGGCAGCGCGGCGGTCGCCCGTGAGCATGATGGTGCGCACGCCATCTTTGGCGAGGCTTTCGAGCACCGCACGACTGCCGGGGCGGACTTCGTCCTTGAGCAAAATGCGGCCGACGATCTGCTCGTGCAGCACCCAGACCTCGCTGAAGCCCAGTGGCGCATCGGGAACGCCCGCCAAGGCATCGCCGAGAGCGCTGTCATGCACGAGTTCACGCCTGCCCACATAGCTGAGGCCGCTTTCGGTGCGTCCGCGGAGTCCCTGGCCGGCAATGGAGTGAAACTCGGCCAGTTTTTCCGCCACGAAGCCCTTCGCCTGCCCATGACGCGTGATGGCGCGGGCGATGGGGTGGTTCGAGTTCGATTCCAGATTCACCGCGATGCGCAACACATCGTCTTCACGGCCGGCGGGGAAGGATTCGATCTTGGTCACCTTCAGCTCTCCCTCCGTGAGCGTGCCGGTCTTGTCCATGGCGATCACATCCACCTCGGCGAGCTTTTCGATGGCCGCACCGCCGCGAAACAAAATACCATGCCGTGCTCCCCACGCGATGGCGGCGAGAATGGCCGACGGGATGGACAAAACGAGCGCACAGGGGCTCATCACGACCAGCAGCGTCATGGCCCGATAAAACGACGACTTCGACGCGGCGGTGTTTTCGAAGGGCGGAATGCCAAAAACGAGCCACCACACGAAAAACATCAGCGCCACGATCCCGAGTGTCAGCAGCGTGTAACGCGTGCCAAAGCGGTCGGTGAAGCGCTGGCTGGGTGCGCGCATCTTTTGCGCCGTTTGGATCAGCGTGATGATTTTCGCCAGCGAGCTTTGCGTGGCCAGTTTATCCACCCGCACCTGCACGAGGCCCCAAAGATTCAGCGTGCCGCCAAAGATGGCCGCACCGGTTTCCTTCGTGATCGGCATGGCCTCGCCAGTGAGCGTGGATTCATCCGCCGCCGTGAGACCGGAGACGACCGTGCCATCCACCGCGAAGAGTTCATCCGGCTTCACCACGATCACATCACCGATGCGTAGCCCGGCCACGCCGCGATCCTCCGTCGTTCCATCCGGCAGCAGCACATGGGCGAACTTCGGCGCGGCCTTCGTCAGCGCATTGATCTCGCGGTGCGTGCGGTAGAGCACAAAGTGCTCCAAAGCGCCGCTGGTGGAGAAAAGGAAGAGCAGCAGCGCTCCTTCCTCCCAAGCCCCAATCGCCACTGCACCCAGCGCGACGGCGAGCATGAGGAAATGCACATCCAGGCGGCCTTCGCGGATGTTTTCCCACGCATCCTTCGCCGCGTCCCAAGCTCCGGAAATGAGCGAAATGCCAAACAGGGCCTGCGAGAACCACATCGGCGCCTCGGCGAACTTTTCGACCAGGTAGCCCGCCACCAATGCCAGGCCACAAATCGCCGCCTGCACGGCCAGCGTGCGCCATTCCTCATCGCTCTCCTGCTCCATCTCATCCGCCTCCGGCCATTCAAACTCACGCCACTTCCAAAATGAAGGCGCGGTGGGACAGGAGGGTTTGCCGATCTGCACCACGCCGCTTTTTTGGCTCACCTCCAGCAACGCGGTGTGTTCCGGCATCTGCTTGAGCCACTTTGCATCAATGCTGCGAAGCACCTCGGCGAGCTTTGATTGGAGCAATTCCCCATCCACGCGGCCTAGCGTGGCCATCTCGACCTTCTTTGATGTCGGATCGAGCCGGATCGCCTCCACGGCCGGCTCGTCGAGCAAGAAGGACTCGAGAGCGAGCATCCAAGAGGTGTCGGCTGAGTAAGGCATGTCGGCCATTACAAGAGCCCAGGCGGGTCATCAAGCCATCGGGGCACATTTCCGGCATGAATTGACACGGTTTGCCGCAAAGGGGCAGAGGAGCAAAGGGCGCAGAGATCGGGTTCATCCGGGAATTTGGTGCCTTCTTCCGACGGAAGATCGCTTGATGTCCCCTCACCTAACCTCTCCCCGCATCATGCGTTGAAAACATCGGGCACCGTTCGCGGGGAGAGGGACCGGAATATCCGCATCGGCTCTCGATTCGCGTGAGCTTCTGCCATGTGAAGGTAAAGCAGCCTAAACTCATGCCGTGCACTTTCCAGTTCCTCTCCCCGCTGGTCGTATCCGTCTGCTTTTTGGTGGGATGGCGGGGAGAGGTTAGGTGAGGGGAGCCGCCATTCGCCCGTGGTCGAAGAATGCACGAATTTCCCGGATGCCTCCTCTTTGCGCCTCTGCGGCAAAAAACGAGGTCGGTCGGCAGACTGTCTCCTACTCATTACGCGATCTTCACCACGCCCACGCTCGTGTTGTCCTGGCGCTCGTAGTTGATGCGGCGGATGGCGAAGATGATGGCGTCGGCGATTTTATCGGCGGTGGTGTGCTTGCCGAAGGCGAGGAGTTCTTCCAAGGCCTTGTCGCTGAGGGTGAAAATACCGTCGCTGGCACCGATGATGATATCTCCCTTTTGCAGGGCGATGGGGTGCGGGGGCGAGTCGATCATCGCCATGGGCATGCCAAGCAGGGCGGATTGCAGGGTGTGGCGGTCGGGATGGTTCGCGGCCTCCTCAGCGGTGATTTCACCGCGTTTGGCCCGCTCTTCGATGAGCGGGGCGAGCGAGTGGTCCTGATTGATGCGGTTGAGTTTCCCTTCGCGGAAGAGGAAGAGCGGCGAATCGCCCACGCTGATCCATTCCATCCATTTTTGCGTCACGAGTGCGCCGATCATCGTGGTGCCCATCGGCGGCGCCACGGCGGGCATGCGGTCGGTGATGTAGCCGAGGGTGCTGTTCGCGGTTTGCAGGGCATGGTGGAGCTTTTCCGCCGGATAACCGTCCACCTCGTGGTAGGCGCGGACAAAGGCATTCACGCCGATGTAACTGGCCACGCTGCCACCGGCATGGGCACCGAGACCGTCGCCCACGACGAGCATGAGACGCTCCAAGCTGCGCTCGCCGGGCTCGGCGGCATCAGCAAAGGCGTAGTAGTCCTCCTGGTTCTCACGGCGGCCGCGATACTGGCGGGCGGCAAAGTCCTGCTCTTGGATGAAAGCAGGCTCCGTGACGGACTCGGCGACAAAAACGGGGGCAGTCTTGCTGGCTTGGGGGGGCTTGATGTCGTCGGTGATCACTCGGCGCTGAACTGGAAAGAGGTGGTGCTTTGATAAACATCGCCGGGATGCAGCACCACAGACGGGAAGGCGGGCTGGTTCGGGCTGTCGGGATAATGCTGCGTCTCAAGGCAAAAGCCGTGGCGCTTTTCATACACATGGCCGCTCTTGCCAGCCACGCCTTTGAGATGATTGCCGGTGTAAAGCTGCACGCCGGGCTCCGTCGTCATCACCGTCATGACGCGACCGCTCTTCGGCTCGCGAACTTTCGCGGCGAGGCGCAGGCCCGTTCCGGCGCGGAGGATGTAATTGTGATCGTAGCCTTTGCCCTGCACGAGTGCTTTGAAGTCCGAACCGATGCGGCTGCCGATCTTCAGCGGCACATTGAACTCCAGCGGCGTGCCCACGATGCTCGCGATCTCGCCGGTGGGGATCAAAGCGTCATCCGTAGGCGTGTACTCGGTAGCGGCGATCATCATCTCGTGGCCCAGCACATCGCCGCTGCCTTCGCCAGCGAGGTTGAAGTAGCTGTGGTTCGTGAGGTTTACGACGGTGGCCTTGTCCGTGGTGGCGCGGTATTTGATTTCGAGCGTGTTGTCCGCCTTCAGCGTGTAGGTCACGAGGCATTCGAGCGTGCCGGGAAAGCCCTCCTCGCCATCCGGGCTCGTGTAACGCATCTCCACGCCCACGCGGCCGTCTTTTTGGAAATCGGAGGCCTTCCAGACCTTCTTCGCAAAATTCTCCACACCGCCATGGATGTGGTTTTTGCCCGAGTTCGCCGTCACCTGCACCTCCTGGCCGTTGAGCTTAAATTTCGCCCCGCCGATGCGGTTGGCGTAACGGCCGGTCAAAGCGCCGAAGTGCGGATGTTTGCCGAGGTAAGGCTCCAACGTGTCAAAGCCGAGCACCACATCGGCGAGCTGGCCTTTATGGTCCAGCACGCTCAGCGCCACGATAATGCCGCCGTAGTTCGTGATCTTCGCTTCCATGCCCGCGGCGTTCTTCAGCGTGAAGAGGCGCACCTTCTCACCGGCCGCCGTTTTTCCCCACGTGATGGAGTCCACGGAGGCCTTCTCCGCCGCCATCGAGACGGCGGCGAGGATGAAAAGGCACAAAAAGGGCGCGAATCGGCTCATGGTGGGGTGTGAGCGGCGATTTTGGCGGTTGGCGGGCCATAGCGCAAGGAGTGAAAGTGGCCCTTCGCGGCCACTTTTCATGTAACCTCCGCTGCCGAGTCCCTCAGGCAACCGGTGACAGGCACTCCTCATCCACGGATCCCTTCCACGGTCTCGATCCTGCCGGCCTCATGGCTGCCGCCGCCATGCCGACCGATGGCGACGCCGACACGCTGCCTCTGAAACGGGCCGATTTGCCCACGCTGGAAGAAATCGCCACCGCGTTTCCCGATCTCGAAATCCTCGGCCTCATCGGCCACGGCGGCATGAGCGCCGTCTTTAAAGCACGGCAGCCCAAGCTCGACCGCATCGTCGCCGTCAAAGTGCTGCCAAAGTCCCTCGCGGCCACGCCGGGCTTTGCCGAGCGGTTTAATCGCGAAGGCCGCGTGCTGGCAAGGCTCAGCCGTCCGAGCATCGTCGCGGTGCATGATTTTGGTAGTGTGGTGCAGTCCTCTGGACTGCGCTCTGACCAGCCCAGAGGGCTGGACCACACTTCCGAGCCATTGCACTACCTTATCATGGAGTTCGTCGATGGTGTGAACCTCCGCCAGGCCATGCGGGCGGGCCGTTTCACCCCGGAGCAGGCATTGAAGATCATCCCGGCCATCTGCGATGCGCTTCAATTCGCCCACACCCAGGGCGTTTTGCATCGCGACATCAAACCGGAGAACATCCTGCTCGATTTGAAGGGCCGGGTGAAGACCGCCGACTTCGGTATCGCGAAGATCCTCAATGAAAAAGGCGGTGACATGCTGCTCACGCAAAGCGGCGCAAAGCTCGGCACCGCGCCCTACATGGCCCCCGAGCAGATCGAGCAGCCTTCCAGCGTCGATCATCGCGCGGACATCTACAGCCACGGCGTGGTCTGTTACGAGATGCTCACCGGCGACATTGGACTCGATTTGATCTCCTTCACGCCGGATGCATTTCCCAAGCCATGACTTCCTCCTTCCACAACACCCGCTGGAGCTGGTCGCACGCTCACGCGGAAGCGACACGCAGGCCGCAGCGGCGCTCAGCGAGTTGTGTGAAGCCTACTATGCGCCGGTGGTGGCATTTCTGCGACGGGAAAGGCGAGAAGACGATGCGGCGAGAGAGCTGGCGCATGATTTTTTTGCCGAACTGCTCGCCGGTGGCGCCATCGAAGGCGCGAGGCCGGAGCGTGGTCGCTTCCGCAGTTACCTGCTCGGGGCCTTGAAGCACTTCGCGGCCGATCAACGCGATGAAGCCATCGCGGCAAAGCGCGGCGGCGGTCTCGAACATGCCGAGATGGATGATGAAATGGCCGATGCGGCTGCTGGCATGCCGGATGCCGAGTTTGACCGCCAGTGGGCGCTCACGGTGCTGGCACAGAGTTTGAGTCGGATGGAGGCTGAGATGCGTGACGAGGGCAAAACGGCCTCTTTTAAAGCCTTGAAGCCATGGCTGACAGTGGATGCCGATTCGACCCCTCAGGCGGTCGCGGCTGAAAAGCTTGGTTTGAGCCTCGAAGCCGTCAAAGTGGCGATTCACCGGCTGCGAAAGCGTTTCCGCGACGCGGTGAAAGCCAAGATCGCCCAGACCGTGAGCAATGACGGCGATGTACGTGAGGAGCTCGATGCGCTCATGCAAGCGCTGCGAAGTGCGTGATGGAGGTTGCGCATTCTGACGGAGGCGCTGAGATTTTCCCCTTACATGGGCGAGCTGGTGATTCTTCATAAACAACTCGACGACACGGTGCTGCTGGAGCCCGTGCTGCGAAAAATCGCGCTCGTCACCGGCGAGCGGGTGCATCTCCTGTGCCCGCCGCAGTGGCGGCCGCTCATCGAGCTCATGCCGCACACGCAGTTCGCCACCGGAAAGCGCCGCTGGATGCCAGACAGCCTCCGCGCCTTCGACCCAGGCGGGCGCACCACCCGCGCCGCCGCCTTCACCTTCTGCCGGGAAAAGGCCCTCCTCGTGCCCGAGCCGGGCTGGGTCACCCGCACGCACCGCGCGATTTATTCGCAGATGGAGGTCATCGCGCCCGGTCGGCGTGATCTCGCCCGCTGGCTGTGGGATGCCACCTTGCCAGAGATCAGCACCGGCTACGAGCCGCCCGTGCTTGAGCGACCGCCGGAGGACTGGACACGTGAGGGCCTATGCCCGGCGGAGCCCTTCCTGCTGCTCCACCCCGTCACCACCTCATCCACCAAGGCCTGCGAGCCGGGGCAATGGGCCACGCTGCTGCGTGCCGCGCATGATTTCGGCCTCAAACGCCTCCTCATCAGCGGCGGCATGGATCCCTGGCACTACGAGCACTGCGCCCGCATCGCCCAGCAGGCCAAAGATCTCGGCGTCAGCGTCGAAGATGTCTCCGGCATGACGATGGTGCCTGAATTCCTCCACCTGATCTCCCGCGCCCGCCTCGTGCTCAGCGTGGATGGCGCGGCCTCGCACCTCGCGCGGGCCTTGGATGTGCCCAGCCTCACGCTGCAAGCCGTGGGCACACCCTCCGCCGCGGAAAATCCGCGTCACGCCCACCTCGCCGCCGGTTCG
>Ga0209299_1000585_pt1 | contig 20735 bp, 26 predicted proteins | sample S_140806_MF_Meta_FD_187326 | JGI IMG/M metagenome (GOLD analysis project Ga0209299, IMG submission 187326) | Freshwater microbial communities from Lake Simoncouche, Canada to study carbon cycling - S_140806_MF_MetaG (SPAdes) (version 2) | ecosystem: Environmental > Aquatic > Freshwater > Lake ...
ACCTGATGCTCTGGTGCGCCCTGCAGATCATGCAGACCGCCGCCCTGATCTACCTGCCGGTGGTGATGCGGCTGCCGGAGAGCTGGAGCAACTGGATCCTGCTGCCCTTCCAGATCATGACCCTGGTGGGCCTGCAGATCTGGACCCGGGTGGCGGCAGTGCGGGGGCGGGTGCAGGCCCTTCACTGGGGCACCTGGCTGTGGATCACCGGCTGCCTGGCGGCGATGCTGATGCTGCCCCTCGATGCGGCGGTGGCCCCGACAGGCTCCGTGGGCAACCTGGTGCGGCTCGTGCTGCTGATCGCCGCCATCCTGCTGGTGGGTCTCGGCGCCTCAACCGCCTATCTGATTCCCTGGTCGCTGCTGCCCGATGCGATCGATGCCGACCCCGAGAAGCCAGCCGGCCTGTTCAGCGCCTGGATGGTGCTGGGCCAGAAGATCTGCATCAGTGTGGCCCTCTTCCTCTTCGGCAACCTGATGAGCTTTAGCGGCTATCAGGCCTCTCGCGGCATCCTCCAGCCCGATTCGGCCCTGGTGGCGATCCGGCTCTGCATGGGCCTGATTCCAGCGGTGCTGGTGGTACTCGGACTGGTGATCATGCGCCGCTGGCCCGAGCGAGGGCTACACCTGCAGGCCCACAATCCATGAAACTGGCGTCGAGCCTTGGCCGCAGGGCGAGCAACCGGGTGGGCCAGCAGGCCGCCAGCCTGCAGAGCTCCAAGATGTCTCGCTGGCTGAGGCGCTTTGGGGCGAGCCTGATGATCGGGGGCCAGGCGGTGAGCGCCATCGCCCGGGTACGCATCGGTCGCCAGGACCTGATCCAGGAGCTGCTGGAGGCTGGCCCCGGCAGCTTCCTGATCGTGCTGGTCACGGCCCTGGCGGCCGGCACCGTGTTCAACATCCAGGTGGCAGCTGAGCTCTCCAAACAGGGCGCCAACGCAGCCATCGGCGGCCTGTTGGCCTTGGGCCTCTCCAGGGAGATTGCCCCCCTGCTCACCGCCACCCTGCTCACGGGCAAGGTGGCCACGGCCTACGCGGCGCAGCTGGGCACGATGAAGGTCACCGAACAGATCGATGCCATCACCATGCTTCGCACCGACCCGGTGGAGTACCTGGTGGTGCCGAGAGTGCTGGCGTTGGTGATCATGGCGCCGGTGCAGTGCCTGGTGTTCTTCCTGCTGGCCATCTGGTCGGGACAGGTGAGCAGCACCCTGCTCTACGGCCTGCCCCCGGCAGTGTTCTGGAACTCGGTGCGGACCTGGATGGAACCGAGCGACGTGCCCTCGATGCTGATCAAGGCCCTGGTGTTCGGCCTGCTGATCTCCGTGCTGGCCTGCGGCTGGGGGCTCACCACCCGGGGCGGCCCGAAGGAGGTGGGATCCAGCACCACCGGGGCGGTGGTGATCATCCTGATGGCCGTGGCCCTGATGGATGTGGTGCTCACCCAGATCCTCTTCGGGAGCTGATCCGAGCTCCGATCAGAACACCGAATGCCACGCTGAACCACGTCTGGGAAGGCAAGCTGGTTCGATGACCACTCCCACCAACAGCATCAACCCGCCCGGGTCGTCCAGCGCCGCCGAGGCCAGCTCCCCAGGGAGTGTCACTCTGGCGCCGAGCTTCGCCGTGCCCCTGGGCGTGAGCCTGCTCGGGGCCCTTTGCCTGCCGCTGCAGCCCAGCTGGGGTGGCTTCCGCTGGCTGGCCCTGGTGCTGGTGCTGTTCGGTGGCTTCCTGCTCCTGCAGGCCCGCCTGCTGCGGCTGGAATTCAACGATGACGCCCTGTTGGTATGGCGGGGAGAAACAGAAATCCGCCGCTTCCCCTATGCCACCTGGCTGAGCTGGCGGGTGTTCTGGCCGGGGCTGCCGGTGCTGTTGTATTTCCGTGAGGAGCGCAGCATCCATCTGCTGCCGGTGCTGTTCGACCCGGCCGTTCTCAGGGAGCAGCTGGAGCGGCACCTGGCCCATCTGGCCCCCACCTCAGCCCCATGACCCCCTTCCCCGACAGCGACCCCGCCGCCGCGGCCCCCCTCGCCGAAGGCTATGGCGGCCCCCAGGACGCACCGGGGTCCCGCCAGGAGACAGGTGCCCCCAGCCCGGACTCGGCAACATCGCCGCCTGCGGACCAACCCGAGGGCTCGCCCCATCCCCAGGCCACTGAAACTGGATCGGCGGCCAGCGCCGCCAGCCTGCTGGAGCTGGCCCTCACCGAGCTGCAGGGGCGCCGCGCCGGCTTGCTGGCCGAAATCGCCGGCCTCGAGCAACAGCGGGATCGCATCCGCCAGGAGATCGCTTCCCATGCCATCGGCCAGTCGGAACTGATCGCGAACCGGGTGAAGGGCTTCCAGTCGTACCTGGTGGGGGCCCTTCAGGATCTCGCGGCGGCGGCGGAGCAGGCCGAGCTGGTGGTGGCTCCGGTGGTGGTGCAGCCTTCCCCCCTCGACCAGGCGACGACGGCCGCGGAGGCCGTGGCCGCACCCGCTGTGGCCGGGCAGTTCAGCCAGGACGACGACCTGATCCGCGGGGCCTTGGCCCGCTACGGCGGCCAGCCGGACTTCTACGCCGACCCGTGGAAGCTACGGCGCACCCTGGAACCGGCCGGTGCCGCCCTGCTGGAGGAATGGTTCCTGAACCAGGGCGGCCGCGGAGCCCAGCCCAGCGGCGGCAGCCGCAACCGCAACGTGCTGGTGGCGGCGGCGGCGATCGCCGTGCTCGGGGAGCTCTACGGCGACCGCTTCCAGACCCTGGTGCTCGCCGGCCAACCGGAACGGCTGGGGGAATGGCGTCGGGGCCTCCAGGATTGCCTCGGCCTGGGTCGGGAGGATTTCGGCCCCACCAGCGGCATCGTGCTGTTTGAGCGGGCCGAGGCCCTGATCGAGCGGGCCGACCGGCTGGAAGAACGGGGGGAACTGCCCTTCATCGTGGTGGATGCGGGCGAGGCCGCCGTGGCCGTGCCGGTGCTGCAGTTCCCCCTCTGGCTGGCCTTTGCCGCCACCCCTGGGGAGATCGCGAGCGAGGAGGATCTCTACTGAGGCCGCTGCGCCCCTTCTTCCCGCTGCACCCCTGATGCCCCCGCTGCACCCCCTGGCCCTGCTGCTCGCGGGCTACCTGCTCGGATCCATCCCCAGCGGCTGGCTAGCCGCCCGCTGGCTGGCCGGCGTGGACATCCGCCAGGAAGGATCCGGATCCACCGGTGCCACCAACGTGCTGCGGGTGGTGGGCAAGGGAGCGGCCCTGGCGGTGTTCCTGGTGGATGTGTTCAAGGGAACCGCGGCGGTGCTGCTCGCCAAGGCGGTGCTGGAACCGCTCGGTGGCGGCCCCGGGAGCTGGGGGGTGGACGGCTGGGTGGTGGCCGCCGGACTCGCGGCCCTGGCGGGCCACATCTGGCCGGTGTGGCTCGGCTGGAGGGGCGGCAAGGCCGTGGCCACGGGTCTGGGCATGCTGCTAGGCCTGGCCTGGCCGGTGGGCCTGGCCTGCTTCGGCATCTTTCTCAGCGTGCTGAGCCTGAGCCGCATCGTGTCGCTCTCGAGCGTGGTGGCGGCCCTCTCCCTGCCCCTGCTGATGCTGGGCTGGTTCGGCAACGGCGGCCTGCGGCCCGCCTACCTGGCCCTGGCGGTGATCACCACGCTGCTGGTGGTGTGGCGGCACCGCGCCAATCTGCAACGGCTGCTGGAGGGCACGGAGCCGCGCCTGGGGCAGGCCAAGGGCAATCCCAGCTAGGGCACGGTCCTCGGGCCAGCAGCCAAGGACCTGGCGATGGCGGAAGCCTGCCCCCGGGAGCCTGCTGCACAAGCCCGGGAACGCCAGCCAAAGGCAGGCCAACCCCGCCACTCTGCAGATCTGAGCCTTGAACTGACCCTCGCTGGCCAGCAACCGATGCAATCCCTGCTCAGGGGAGCCCCCCTCAAGAAGGGGAACCCGGCGAACTTTGCCGCAGCCTCGCCGCCCTGCGGGAGCAATCCCGGAGGCCCCCGCCGGGGCTTCCGCAGCACGGGGAACCTGGGGGTAAGGCGGGAACCGGGCCGGATGACTGGCTAAGCGAGCTCCCGGCTGCGGGCGGCGGCGGCCAGCACCGCCTCGATCAGGGCCGAACGCAGTCCGGCCCTCTCCAGCTCCCGCAGCCCGGCGATCGTGGTGCCGGCAGGGCTGCTCACCATGTCCTTGAGCTGGCCGGGATGGAGCTCCCGCTGGTGCAGCAGGGCCGCGGTACCCGCCAGGGTGCGATGGGCCAGGTGCTGGGCCTGCACCCGCGGCAGGCCCGCCGCCACCGCCCCATCGGCCAGGGCCTCGGCCACCAGGGCCACGAAGGCCGGACCGGAGGAGGTGAGGGCCAGGAAGGCATCGAGCTGGCCTTCGGGAAGCTCCACCACCTCCCCCACCCGGGCGAACAGGCCCCGCACCCACTCCCGGCGCCGCGGATCGATCCCCTGGCCCCAGGCCAGGCCGGTGAGGCCGGAGCGAACGAGGCAGGGGGTGTTGGGCACCGCCCGGACGCAGACCCAGCCAGGGAAGAGGGCTTCCAGGCGCTCCAGCCGAACCCCCGCCAGCACCGAGAGGAGCAGGGGAGGCTCCGGCTGGGCGGTGACAGGAAACGATGCGCCGGCTGAAGCCGGGCTGGCGGCGGCGGCCGCCACCGCCTCCAGTTGCTGGGGCTTTACGGCCAGGAGCACCGTGGAGCAGCCCCAGGCCGCCTCGTGATTCGTGCTCACCGCCAAACCATGGGCCTCAGTGAGGTGGCGGGCGGAGGCCTCACTCGCCACGGCGGCCCGCACGGCCCCGGGGGCGATCACCCCATCGGTGATCAGGGGAAGCAGCAGGGCCTGGGCCATGCGGCCGAAGCCCACGATGCCGAACGAGCCGGGCGCAGGAGCATCGCCCGCAAGGGTCGGCGCCCCGGCGTCAGCCCAGGGCATCCGACCGGCCCCAGGCGGGGCTGGGGGCCGCGTCCTGGGAGTCGGCGGCGGCCGGCCGGCTCGGCACCACGGTGGGGGAGGCGGACTCCTCGCTGCCGGCGGTGGTCACGGTGACGCAACTGGGGGCGAACAGGAAGATGCTCTCGCCCACCCGCTCTTGGTGGCCATCAATGGCGAAGGTGCCACCTGCCACGAAATCCACCGCCCGCTGGGCCTGATCGGGCTCCATCATCGTGAGGTTGAGGATCACAGTCTTGCGTTCCCGCAGGGCCTGGATGGCCCGGGGCATCTCATCGAAGCTGCGGGGCTCCATCAGGTACACCTCAGCCACCGCCGTGGAGATGCCGGGCATGCCGATCACATTCGTGCCGGCGAAGGGATCGTCGATGCCGAAATCGGTGTTGAGCGCTAGGGCACTGGAACTGCGCAGACCCGTGGAAGCGGAGGCAGGGGCCGATGCGGTGGCCTCGCCGGGGTCGTAATCCAGTTCGTCGTCGTAGTCGCCATCGAGGTAGTCATCACCGGAGACGACGGCACGCAGGCGGGAGAACAACGACACGGATGCAGGCCTCTGGGTGGATGCTCAGATCCTGAATAGCGTCCCACATCAGTGAAGGCAAGAGCTTGTCGGGCGCTGCTGGCTCCGTCCGCCCCCGCTGCGAAGGCCTTCAGGCGGGGCGCACACCGAACAGGGCGCCTCCCAAGCGCAACCAGGTGCTGCCAGCCATCACGGCTTCGGGCCAGTCCTGGCTCATCCCCATCGAGCGTTCCGGCAGGCCGAGATCGTCCGCGAGGGCGGCACAGTCGCGGAACAACGCCAGCCGGGCGGCCGCATCAAGGCCCAAGGGAGCGATGGTCATCAATCCCGTCAGCCGCAGGGGCTTCAGAGCGACTAGCCGGGGCCAGAGCTGCTGGAGTTCCACGGCGCTGAGGCCGCCCTTGGCCGGATCCGGCCGCAGTTTCACCTGCAGCAGCACCGCCGGCGCGAGGCCCTCCTCGGCCGCGATCCGGGCCATCCGTTCCGCCAGCTCCAGGCTGTCGAGGGAGTGGATCGTGCCGAAATGGCGCAGCACCCCGCGCACCTTGTTGGCCTGAAGCCGGCCGATGAAATGCCAGTCGAGCGCGCCCAGATCGGCCAGGGCCTCCTGCTTGGCAATCGCCTCCTGCAGCCGGCTTTCGGCGAAGCTGCGCTGGCCGAGAGCCACGGCGCGGCGGATGGCCTCGACCGGCTGCCCCTTGCTCACCGCCAGGATCCGGGCCCTGGCGGGCAGCCGCCGCCGCAACTCCGGCAGGGCGGCCTCGAGGCCCGCGGGCAGCGGCAGCGCGAAAGCCGCGGGCGGGCCGGCGGTCTGCTGGGGGCCCGCAGCAGCGGGGTCTGCGGGGGCCGGGCCTAGGCCTTCTGACCCAGCCTCGGAAGGCGGTCGCTCCACGGCAGTCACAGGTGGCGCTTCAGAGGAAGGTCTGATCGAACAGCTGGCGCCAGCGGCTGTGCTCTTCAGGACCACTGCGGCGGGCCCGGGCCAGATTCTGTTCGGCGTGGTGGCGCGCATCCATCAGCGGGATCACCTCGAAGCTGGCGCCCCGGATCTGGAGTGTGACCAGAAAGAAGATGCGCTGGGCATAGAGGGTCGCGTAGAGATCACGACCTTCCGCCACAGGAGCGACCCGGTAGAGCATCCCGAAGGTGGGGTGGTTGAGATAACGCTCAGCGCTCACGTGGCCTTCAGGGCTGGAGCCATTAAAGGTCACCGGGTTCTGATGCCATCCTTGCCGCCATCTGCCGCCTCAGGAGCCACCCAAGCGCCAGCGCAGCAGCAGCAGAGCCCCCAGGGCCAACCAACCCAGCCTGGTGGGCCAGGCAGACCCGCTGGGCACCCGATGCAGCGCATCCGGCGCGATCCAGCGCCCCCCGCGGGCCATCAGGGCTTCGGCGCCCTGTTCGGAACGCAGCAGGATGTTGGCGAGCAGGCGTTCCCCCACGGCCAGAACCAGGCCCAGGGCCCCCTTCCAGCCCAGTCCCTTCAGAGTTACGGCGCGGGTGGCGAGGGACCGCAGCAGGTTCTGCAATTCCTCCTGCACCAGGGGCAGAAAACGCAACGACAGCAGCAAGGTGAAGCCCAGCCGCTCCATCGGCAGGCCGAGGGCGCCAAGGGGCCTGAGCCACCAGCTGATCGCCCAGGCCAGCTCCTCCGGGGTGGTGGAGAGCAGCAGCAGATTGGCGCTTTGGATCAGGGTCACCAACAGGGTGGCGCCATTGATCCCCAGTTGCGCCGAGCGGCGAGTCACCACCAGCGGGCCGAAGGGCACGGGTCCCAACTGCACCGGCCCCCAGCGCAGCAGCTCCCAGGCAAGGCCGCTGCGCTCCGGCGGCGCCCCGGATCCAGGCTGGGTCGGGGGTTCCAGCCGCAGCTCCTCGGGGGGCCGCTGCAGGGTGGCCCGGCCGGTACCGCCCGCCGGCAGCAGGGTCGTGAGCAGTCCCACGAGCACGGCCAGCACCAGCAGAAGCGGCAGGCTGCGCCGCCAGATCCGCAGGGGCAGACCACTCACCAGGGTGAGCAGAAGCAGCAGACCTACCAGAGCCAACCGCCAGAGGGGGCCGGCCAGAATCGGCGTCACCAGGAAGGCCACGGTCCAGGCCAGCTTGAGCCGCGGATCGATCCGCTTCAGCCAGCTGCCGCGACCCGGGCCGCCGTCGTCCACGTACTGGCCGATCGGAAGCTGGCGCAGCCAGTCCATTCAGCGACCGCGGCTGGTGGAGCGGGCCAGCTCCTTTTCGGCATCGCGCTGTTGCTTGCCGCGCCAGAAGAGGCGGATGGGCGACCCCTCGAAACCGAGCCCCTCCCGGATCTGGCGTTCCACGTAGCGCCGGTAGGTCTCGCCGAACAGCTTGGGATCATTCACAAAGAGCGTGAAGCTGGGCGGACGGGTGGCCACCTGGGTGCCGTAATAAATACGCCCCTGGCGCCCCCCCCGGGTGGTGGGCGGCGAACGCCAACGCAGGGCCTCCTCCAGCACCTCATTCACCACCGAGGTGGTGACGCGGCGGCGATGCTGCTCCACGGCCATCTTGGCCAGGGGGAAGATCGCCGTGACCCGCTGGCCGGAGAGGGCGGATGTGAAGAGCATCGGCGCCCAGTCGAGGAAATAGAGCTTGGCGCGCAGCTCCTTCTCCATCGCCGGCAGGGTATGACTGTCCTTCTCAATCGCATCCCATTTGTTCACCACCACCACGCAGGCGCGGCCGTCCTCCTCAATCCGCCCCGCTAGGCGCTGGTCCTGCTCGGTGACCCCATCGAGGGCATCGATCACAAGCACGCAGACATCGGAGCGTTCGATCGCCTTGAAACTGCGGTTGATGCCGAAGTATTCGGGCCCGTAATCCACGCTGCGGCGGCGACGGATGCCGGCCGTGTCCAGCAGCTTCCAGGTGAGGCCCTCCCGCTCGATGGTGGTGTCGATCGTGTCGCGGGTGGTGCCGCGGATCGGACTCACGATGGCCCGATTCTCGCCGCAGATGGCATTGAGCAGGCTGGATTTCCCCACATTGGGCCGGCCGATGATCGCCAGTTGGACCGGCTCCTCGCCCTCCTCCTCCGGGGTGGCCGGCAGGAAGCTGATCACCCGGTCGAGCAGGTCGCCGGTGCCGGCGCCATGGATGGCCGAGATCGGGTGGGGTTCTCCCAGCCCCAGGCCCCAAAATTCCGCCGCCATCGAGAGGCCCTGGTCGGGCGATTCACACTTGTTCACCGCCAGCAGCACCGGCACCCCCTGGCCCCGCAGCCATTCGGCGATCGACTGGTCGGCCGCCATCAGCCCCTGCTGGCCATCCACGATCACCACCGCCACGGCCGCTTCAGCCAGGGCGAGGTTGGCCTGCTCGCGAATCTCCGGCAAGAATTCGCTGTCGTCGTCGAACACCAGACCGCCGGTGTCGACCACCCGGAAGGTGCGGTCGGCCCAGAAGCCTTCCTGGTAGGTACGGTCGCGGGTGACACCTGGCTGGTCGTGCACAATCGCCTCGCGGCTCTGGCAGAGGCGGTTGACCAGGGTGGACTTGCCCACGTTCGGGCGCCCGATAATGGCGACCACAGGCAGCGGCACGGACTTATTCCTTCAATTCGTTCATCACCACGACCCTACCGCGCACGGGGGCGGGCGCACTCCGCGGGGGATGTGCCGCAGAGGCCCGCTACAAGATCGCCGGATGGAGAAGCTGGAGGAGCCCGCCGCGCTCCCGGGCCTGAGATGGTCGAGCTGATCGCCAGCCTGCTGATCGACCTTTCAGAGCAGAAGCTCTACGCGTACAACCCCCAGCACCAAATGGTGCGCACCACGCCGGTGAGCAGCGGCCGGAGCAGCTCACCCACCCCGATCGGCGCCAGCAGGGTGCTCAGCAAGTTCGCCAGCGTCACGATTACGAGCGCACGCCGCTGGGCACGCCCGTCACGATCCAGCGCTGGGGCCCCTCACCCCACCGGCGGATCGCCGGGATGGCCCTTCACAGGATCTGCTGGAGGCTCCAGCAACGGCGGCAGGGGTCCTGCATCCGGCAGGGGCTCGCCCCGCAGGGCCAGGTGGGCCAGCAGCCAGTTCACGGCGGTAGCGCGGCGGGTGCGGCGGGGGAAGAGCTCGTCGATGCGGTAGCCGGCGAAGCCCAGCTGCTGCTTAAGAAGCTGCTTGTGCTCGGCGGGAATCGAGCGGGTGAGGCGCACGCTGGCAGGCCGGGTGGCGATCAGCTCGGGCGCCTCCGGGAAAGCCTCGGCCCACTCCGGCGGCGTGGCGGGTCCGGCGATCCAGGAGCCGGGGCGCTCGGCGGCTGGTGCTGTCTGCGGCTGATAGCCCAGCCGCGGCCAGATCAGTGTGCATACGAAGCGATCACTGAGCCGGTCGGCAAGCACCGCCTCCAGCAGGGCGCGACTAATGGGGAAGGGATCGGAGGGTGAGGTGGCGGGGGAAACCAAGGCCGCTCGCTGAGGAGAAGGAGAATGGCACCGATGATCGCCTCTCCCCACGCCGCCAGCCGCACCGGCGCAGACCCGGCCCGCAACGATGGGACCGGGCCCGAAGGAGCTGGCCCCATCGGCCGGCCCGATGGCAGACCAATCAACGGCAACCGCGTAGGTCAAGCCGCCGCCAGCGCGGTTGACAGCCTGATCGACAGCCGGCACGAACCCAGTGGCGGCAACCGGAGCACCTGCCGCGCCGCCAGCGCCGGCCCGGACGCCGGCCAGCACCCCAGCGGCGGCGCCCTAACCGTCCAAGAGCTGGCAGCCCAACCCTCTGCCCCCACGCTGAGCCCACCCGTCTGGGCCGGCCCGCTGCCGCTGGCCGGCAACGGGATCGAGCGCCAGCTTCCCTGCCGGGTGATCCAATCCCCCCTGGCCGGCGTGAGCGACCGGATCTTCCGCAACCTGGTGCGCCGCTGGGCGCCCGAGGCCCTGCTGTTCACCGAGATGGTGAACGCCACGAGCCTGGAGCTGGGCCACGGGCGCGGCAAGGTGGAGGAACTGGCCCTGGAGGCCGGGCCGATCGGGGTGCAACTGTTCGACCACCGCCCAGAGGCGATGGCGGAGGCCGCCCGCCGGGCCGAGGCCAGTGGCGCCTTCCTGATCGACATCAACATGGGCTGCCCGGTGCGCAAGATCGCCCGCAAGGGTGGCGGCAGCGGCCTGCTCCGCGATCCCGAGCTGGCGATGGGGATCGTGGCAGCGGTGGCCGGGGCCGTGCGGGTTCCGGTCACGGTGAAGACCCGGCTGGGCTGGTGCGGCCCCAGCGCCGATCCGGTGGGATTCGCCCTCGGCCTCCAGAACGCCGGCGCCCGGGCCCTCACCCTGCACGGGCGCACCCGCGAGCAGGGTTTTCAGGGCCAGGCCGACTGGGCCGCGATCGCCCGGGTGAAGCGGGCCCTCACCATTCCCCTGATCGCGAACGGGGATGTGCGGAGCCCGGAGGATGCCCTGCGCTGTCTGGCCGTCACCGGCGCCGATGGGGTGATGGTGGGCCGCGGCACCATGGGCGCCCCCTGGCTGGTGGGCCGCATCGATGCGGCGCTCCGGGGTCTGCCGGTGCCCCCCATCCCCGGCGCTCGCCAACGCCTCGCCCTGGCGGCCGAGCAGCTCGAAGCCCTGCTCGAGGCCCGGGGGGAGCGAGGCCTGCTGATCGCCCGCAAGCACTTGGGCTGGACCTGCCAGGGCTTCGCCGGCGCGGCGGAGCTACGCCATGGCCTGATGCGGGCCGGCACCCCGGAGGCAACCCGGGAGCTGCTGGCCGGGGCGGCGGACAGGCTCGGCAGCCACCTCCCTTGATGCTGTTGCAGTCCGCGTGTGATTGCGAGGACAAGACCTGCTTGAAATTGCAGTGTTGGCAGGGAATGAACGGGCGTTTTCGGCAGCCCCCTAGCGCTGGGCCAGGCCCACCAGATCGCGGCAGCCCGTGATCGCCTGCACCGCCAGCAGCACCGCCATCAGGAAGGCGGCCGCCACATGCAGGCGGCGCAGGGCAGGTCGGTGGGCAATCTCGGGAGCCGCCGCCATGGCGAACAGGAGCAGGCCGATCAGCAGCCAGCCGGACCAAAAATGGGAGGCCCAGAAGGCGGGCTGCAGGGGACTGTCAGCCAGCCGCCAGACCTCCGGCTGCAAGCCCAGCAGCAGCAGGCCCCCCCAGGCCACCAGAGCCGCCATGGCCCGGCGACCCGGCCGGCGCAAGCGCCACAGGGCCGCACAGGCGGCCAGGGAAATGCCGCCAAGCGCGAGCAGGCGCAACAGGCGCTCATTCCCGCCCGCGACAGGCAGGCCAGCCCCCTGGCGCTCCAGAAACGACCAGAGCAGGGCGATCAGCACCGCCACCACCGTGCCGGTGGTCACCCAGCGGCCGTGATCGGTGTGCTCCACCGGCACGGTGGGGGGGAGGGGATTGATCTCCAGACGGCGCTCCCGAACCAGGATGCCCAGCCGGATGGTGGCCCCCACCACGGGATACACAAACAGGATCATCAGGGCCGGGTGAAGCAGGGCCAGCCAGTCGAGGGCGGTCATCACAGACCGTCGGGGGAACCCGCGGTGGAACGCCCGTTCATGGAAGCACCGCCCCAGGCAGGGCCTCCCAGGCCCGCAGTTCCGCCATGACGCCCTGGGCCACAAGGGCGCCATGCCAGAACTCGAGCCACTCGAACAGATGGCCGGAGCGTTCGGCCGGCGGCTCACTTCCTCCCACTAGAAAGGCAAGGGGACCCTCACCCGGGCCAGCCTCGCGCCCTGGGGGATAGGGGCTGTGGGATCGGCCTCGGCGGCAGCGTGGCGATCCCTGCACCGGCGCCTCCAGCGGCGCTTCACTTCAGACCCGGAACAGCGAATCGATCCAAAGGTTCTGGTGATCCTGCTGGGATTCGGGGAATCAGGGGCGGGCGATCAGGCCATAGAGGAAGCCGCTGGCGTTGTAGCCGCGGATCACAATGATGTGGCCCAAAGCGGTGAAATAGCCGTGGATGTTCACCGGCCGCCCTATGTCCAGGGAGGTGCGGCTGGCCCGCAGGGGGAGGTCCAGCCGAAGCGGCCTCAGGGCAGCACCCCAGGCCATCCCTGGCGGATCAGCAGCAGGGAGAAATAGGGCATCTCCCCTGCGGCCACCGCAGCCGCCGGCGCCACATCCTGGTCGGGCCAACCAACCCGGCGGGCGAAGAGGGCCTCCTCCAGCAGCCCACGCCGCTCCAACAGGGGCCGCACCCAGGCCCAGCGCTGGCCGAGCTTGAGCAGGGCCACCACCACGCACTCCGCCGCGGCCCGATCCAGCAGCGCCTCCAGGAGAGCCGGCTCCTCGGGGGTGGGGCGGATCAGCAGGCCCTCCTGCTGCAGGGCCAGGGGCCAGGCGCCGGCGGCGGCAGCCGCGGCCACAGCACTGATGCCCGGGATCAGGTGCACAGGGCAAAAGGGATGGAAGCGGCGCAGGGCCAGGAGCACGTAGCTGCTGGTGGCAAAGAGCGACACATCCCCCTCGCAGAGCAGCACCACCGACCGACCGGCCGCCACCGCGCCCGCCAGGCGATCGGCGGCCTCCCGCCAGGCCGCTCGGCGGGGCTCCACCTCCACCGTCATCGGGAAGAGCAGGGGCAGGCGCTCCTGGTGGGGGGCGATCCAGGGGGCCGCGATGGTGGCCGCCATGCCCCCGTCGCCGGGGCGCGCCACCGGATAAGCTACCACCGCCGCGGCGGCCAGGGCCCGCACCGCGGCCACGGTGAGCAGCTCGGGATCGCCGGGACCCACACCCACCAGGGTGAGGGCAGCACCGGCCGAGGTGGAGGGGGGGAACGGCTGGGGAGAGGTCACGAGGGCCGGGGCTTCGGCCCTTTCTAGGCTGGGCGCTTCCCCTGGGCCTACCGCCTGCCGATCAATGACCAGCCTGGTGATCCATTCCGCCGCTGGGGCGACCGATTCCACCATCAGCGCCCACCCCCCCGAACCCAGGCACCTGGAGGATCCCGCCCTGATCGGGGCGGAGCTGGCGGCGCGGGGCATCGGCTTCGAGCGCTGGCCCGCCCGCGTGGAGTTGGCGCACGACGCCACCCCGGACACGATCCTGGCGGCCTACGACAGCGAGATCCGACAGGTGCAGGCCACGGGCAACTACCCCACGGTGGATGCCATCCGGCTCACCCCGGAGCACCCGGATCGGGAGGCGCTGCGGCGCAAGTTCCTGGCGGAGCACACCCACTGTGAGGACGAGGTGCGCTTCTTCGTGGAGGGCCGCGGCCTCTTCTGCCTGCACATCGGCGAGGAGGTGCTGCAGGTGCTGTGCGAGCAGAACGATTTCCTGCGGGTACCGGCGGGGACCCGTCACTGGTTCGACATGGGAGCGGCTCCCCGCTTCACCGCGATCCGCTTCTTCGACAATCCCGAGGGCTGGGTGGCCCAGTTCACCGGCGAAGGGATCGCCGACCACTACCCACTCCTCGACTGAGCTCCCCACCTGGCAAGCCTTGAGGCGAAATCAGGCGCAGATCGAGCGGGGCTTGATCTCCACTGGGACGGGGATGAGGGGCCCTCAACTGTGCATCCGGGCTTCCCGATGGAGGCCAGCAAGCAGCTGCGCTTCCGCCGCGGCCAGCTCAACCAGTCGGGCCTCTACCCGCTCACGAGGGAAGCGGCGTTCGCACAGCAGCCAGTAGATCCCGAAATGGCGCGCCTCGCTGGTCAGAAGGTCGCCATAGAGCTCCCGCAGCTCCGCATCCGGGCTGTGGGCCGCCAGCAGAGCCATGCGTTCGTGGCTGCGAGCCTCGATCAGGCCCGCCACCAGGAAGCTGTCGAGCATGCGGTCGGGCTCCGATCGCCGCACCAGGGCGGTGAGGGCCGCGCCATAGGGGGGAGCGGCCAGGGGCCGCAGGGGAATGCGACGCCTGGCCAGCAGGGCCTGAACCCGCTCGAAGTGCTCCAGCTCCTCCCGGGCCAGCGGGCTGAGCACCGCCGCCAGCTCCCCATCACCGGGGTAGCGGAACATCAGCTGCAGGGCCACGCCAGCGGCCTTCCGCTCGCAGTGGGCATGATCCAACAGCACCAGGTCGGGATGGACCAGAGCCTGCGCCAACCAGGCGGCGTTACTGGGGGCGGCCAGCCAGCGCACCCGGGCGGCGACGCCACCGACGGGGTGCTGCGGACCCGGTTCGCCGGCAACCGGACCCGCCCCTGTGGAACCGATGGCCACCATCAACCCACCCCGCCCGGGGCCTGCAGATGGCCCACCAGGCCCTCGAGGGCAAGGCGGTAGCTGGCGGGGCCGAAGCCGCTCACCACCCCGATGGCCCTGTCGGCCAGGTAGCTGTGGTGGCGAAAGGGTTCGCGGGCATGCACATTGCTCAGGTGCAGCTCCACGAAGGGAATGGCCACCCCCAGCAGGGCATCGCGGATCGCTACCGAGGTGTGGGTGAAGGCCCCAGCATTGATCAGGATCCCCGCCACGCCCTCACCGGATTCGGCGCCGCGGGCGGCCTGGATGTGGTCCACCAAGGCCCCCTCATGGTTGCTCTGGAAGCAGGCCAGCTCCACCCCGAGGGCGGTGGCCCGCTCCTGGAGATCCGCCTCGATGGCGGCCAGGGTGGTGGCGCCATAGAGACCGGGCTCCCGGAGCCCCAGCAGGTTGAGGTTGGGACCGTTGAGCAGGAGCAGGCGCATCGAGCAAACCGCGAATGGCCCGCAGGCCGAAAGCATCGGAAGGATCGTAAGGAGCCCAGGCAGCAGCAATGCGCTCTGGGCAACGGCCTGAGGGGAGGGGCTGATCGCCGGATGGTCGGCTGGTAAGGTCTTGGGGTGTGGTTCGGGTCGGTGCCCGAGTGGTTAATGGGGGCGGACTGTAAATCCGCTGGCTCTGCCTACGTTGGTTCAAATCCAACCCGGCCCACCTTCCACATGCCCTTGTAGCTCAGCGGTAGAGCACTCCCTTGGTAAGGGAGAGGTCACGAGTTCAAGTCTCGTCAAGGGCTTCCTGGAAATCCATGGCCACAGGGATCCTGGGTCTTTATTTAGTATTCAACTGTGCCGATGGTGGCGGCCCTGGTTCAGGGAAATAGCACGCCGCAGCGAGGGTAGCCATGGCCAACAGAGCGATGCCCATCGAATCGGCGGCGGCACCGGTATCACCAGCTTTGTTCACCCAATCGTCACGGACGGGTTGGCTCTGCCAGTGCCTTCGGGGTCAAGACCTAGAGGAAGAAAGCGGCGGCCCATTTGCGCTGCTTGCCCCACTTGGCAAGGCTCTGCTTGTGCTTACGTTCCCTTTCCTGCCGTTCCTTGAAGGCCCGTTTGCGGGCGACTGCCGGGGCGCCGGGCACCGGCCGCGAAACTCAGGGCGCGGTGGTCAATGGCACCTTGGTCTGTAAAGGGTTGGCGGGAGCAGAACTGATGGCCAGAGAAGCCACGCCAACTCCCAAGGCGGCTAAAGCACTCAGCCGGGCAAATCTGCCCTGGGGTGCGGATTAGATCGATTCAGGTGGCTGAGAAATCTGGTGGGCCCAAGGAATGCAGCAGAAATCTTTAAGCCGAATCCTCAGCAAAAAATTGCCGTGCTCCACATCCTGGGGGTTCCTATCCTGAAACCGACACAGTCGATTCCGGCGCCACATCCGATCGGTCCGGATCCTCCGGCAGCCCCCGCAGGCCCAGGGCCAACCTGCGGGCCCCCAGCAGCAGGGGGTAAAGGCGCCGGGCCCGCACCGGATCGACGAACAGGGGCGTAAGCAACGCCAGCAGGGGGCCACTGGGAGCCATCCGGGCGCAGATCCACTGGATTGCGGCGGCCCCATGGTGGATGCGCCCCCCCTCGAGCACGATCGCACCGCGACTCAGCGGAAAGCCCTGATCTGCCAGATCCCGCCGCAGGTCATGGTCGTGGCGGCCATCGCAGAGCTGCAGGCCGGGAATGCCGCCGCGCAGCTCGCTGAGGATGGCGAAATGGCGGCAGAAGGGACAGCCCCCATCGAACACCAGCAGCGGAGCGGCATCGGGGCTGAGCGGAGAATGGACAGGCACCACAGCGTTAGCATGGCCTCGCATTCACCACTCTGGCGCGGCCGGCCCGGCGGCAGCGGGGCTGGCCCCTTTTCCGGAGCCCCCGGCGGAGGGAATCCAGGCAGCGCCCCGCGGCAATCGCCCCCCGCCATGGCCCGGGAGCTGGGCCGAGGGTTGGCCCAGACGTTCGCCCGGAGGTTGGACCGGGAATGGGCCCAGGAGTGGAGCAGGGCCCTCCAGCCGCTCCTCTCCCTCGGCCTGCTGCTCTGCTGCCTCGCAGCAGCTCCCGCCCTGGTCCAGGCCGCCGGATCCGGCCCAGCCAGCGCGGGTCTGCCGGCCACCGCCCCTGTGGTGCGTTACCGCTGCGGCGGCGATCTCCTGCTGGCCCGCAGCGAGAACGGCGCCGTGGATGCGGTGGCGATCCCCAACACCAGCGCCGGCACCCCACCAGGCGCCTTCGTGGTGCTGGAGTGGCGCGGCATCAGCCTGCAGCTGCCCCGCACCAACAATGCCGGCGCCCCGAGCTACACCGACGGCCGCTGGTGGTGGAGCCTCGAAAATCCCGACCAGCCACGTTTCCGCCAGCGCCGGGGCGCCATCGAAGAGTTCCCCTGCAGCCGAGAACCCTGATCGCCGCTGGCCCCCTCAGGGCCGGGTCGTGGCCGTGAGCAGCCTGTCGGCCCCATCCCAGTCCAGCAGGGCAGCGCCGGGGTGCCGGCGCCCATGGGCGGGATCAGAGAGACCTGTCTGGCACTGGATACCGTTGCGCACCATGGCTCGACTATTCACTGCGTACGAGTCTGAGCAACCTGGTCGGCCTTTGCGGAGCAAGCTGGGAAATCAAGAAGTTCCTAGCTGGGTGGAGGAGGAATGGTGGGTAGTAACCCCCGTCGCTGCAACGGCGCCAGCGTCGCGAAGCGAAGGCCCTCCACACCATTCTCAAGAGTGCCGTTGCTGCGCAACTTGTTGATCAGCGTTGAGGTGGTTCCCCGAGACAGACCGGCGATAACAGCGATTTCATTCTGGGATATCGCTGGAATCGGTTGGTGCGGGTCGTCGGCTGGGCCATTGAGTCGCGCCAGCTCGAGCAGCGTGGCGAGCAGGCGCGTGGTGGCATCCTCATGCATCAGCATCAGCCGCTCACCCAACACTTTCAGGCGTTGGGCCTGTAAACCGGCGATAAGGGCTAGGGCAGTGGCACTGCTTTCCAGAGCTTCCTTCAGGGCCCCGTCGCGGAACTTCAACAGGGTGACGGCTGTGAGGGCCACCACGTCAACCGATCGAATGGGTTCTGGTGAGAGGAGGGCCAGGTCACCGATCAGCGCCCCTGAACCCATCAGAGAGATCACCACCTCCTCGCCAGCGAGAGTGAGGCTGCGGGCCTTGGCAATGCCTTCAACAATGACATAAGTTTCCGAGCCCCAATCCGATTGAAAAATCAACTGATGGTTAGCCGGGATAGCCAATTGTCGATGGTTGTGAAGTAGGCTCTCGCTCAAATCCTGGCCAAGCGCCTCAAGAATCTTGGTTTTCGACGGTATTCGAAGCGGTTTGATCGGGTGAGACAAATTGTAGTCCTAAAACCTGTATAGTACAGAATCTACCATGACTCGATTGACCCGTCCTATGGTTGTGGGGCGAATCCACACTCGCTTGCCAGCGAAAGGGCTGACGGATAAGAATCCATAAGCCATGAAAAGTCTGTCCCAGGAGCGTTGGCATGCCATAGCATTCTCCTGTTTGGTTCGCAGGAACAGCTCCTTGGCATTGGCCTAACCGATCGCCACTAAGCAAGCGTGCTGATCAGCTTCCTCAAGGTGCCTCCCGGTTGCCAGATGCAACGGGACGTTCGTTTTCAGCAGCTGTCTGGGCTCGCCTGATGGAACCGATCGATGCGTCGTTACAGCTAGGCCGTCAAGGCTGATGCCCGCCGGCGGAAGTGGCCTCCCCATCACCAGAGCGTGGCCGAGATTGCCAAGGAACTGGGGATCCATCTGATCACCCTCTCCAAGTAGCGGAAGGACTGGCGGCTGACCCGGCTTACTGGTGCACGCCATATCCGAGCAGGCCCGGAACGTTTATGGGCATCTGATCCCGGGGTTCGATCGCTCACCCACCGATCCCTTGCACCTGTTGCTGCTGCACAAGGACATCCGCCTCACGCTGACCTCGCTACCGCGTTGATCGGCACCCCATCGCTCGTTGCACCCCAGCCAATGAGTCAGGGCCAGGGGTGAGCGCTAGGGGCGGCTCTGGTTACGGGTGAGACCCGATGGCACCAACAGCCATCCAGCTCCTGGCTTCCACGCTGGGAGTACCAAGACCCACGGCGAGGACGACGGCCAAAGCTTGTGTCAGCGAAATGACAAGAGGGTGTCCGCAAAAAGACAAGAGCGTTTCAGTAAGCTGACAGCTACACACAAACAGTCCAGATACGTTGAAGTGGCCCTCTGATTCACCAGGATTCCCATGCCTGCTATCGCGTCGATTTACGAGCATTCGAATTACAGCGGCCGAACACTCGAACTGCAAGGAGTTGGAGATTATGACTACTCCACCCTCGCATCATATAGCTTCAATGACCTGACGAGCTCCATTAAGCTCCAATCTGGCTACTACCTACAGGCCTTCGCGGATGCCGGCTTCAAAGGTGCCTCAGCCATATTTACGGGCAGCACCAGTTACGTTGGCGACGGTTTTAATGACAAGATATCTTCGCTACGGGTAGTAAGAGGTATCCCGAGCAACTCATTATCAGGCTCAATGACTGGCGCAGCCAGCTCGAGCCCCCAGCTGACCGGGGGTTCAGTTGTCACGATTTATGAACATTCAAATTACGCGGGCAAACCATTGAGACTACAAGGAGAGGGGGCTTATGATTATTCAACTTTGCTGAAGCACGGCTTCAATGATCTAACTAGCTCAGTGCAGATATCTCCTGGGTACTACATGGAGGCTTACGCAGATCCAGGGTTTAAGGGGGCTTCGGCTATATTTACCGGTCACCAAAGCTATATTGGCGATGGATTTAATGACAAGATTTCATCTCTTCGAATCGTCCGCGGCTCTCCGAATACATCCTTTACGCAGTCTTTCGTAGATACATTGACAGATCATAGCTTTTGGAACAACTTGGCTAGTAGGCTGGATCAGCAAGCCGATTCAAAAAAGCAAGTTAAGCAGGGAGTATGGAACAAGTCAGGATTTGTTCTCGGTGTCAACTGGAAGGATCCGATTACAGGAAATATAGTCAAGTCAGAAACTGTACCAAATGGTCGGGGCTCCTACTTCACCGCTCAAGGAAATCCATACAATGCAGACCTTTGGATCTGGGGCAAGGAGGTAGCAGAAATAGCAGTCGCTGCAGGTGCTCTCACGGCCGCAGCACTGACCGGTGGTGCAGCTTTAGCTGCAGTTGGGGCAAAGCTTATAACGGCCGGTGCTGCAGCTTCGCCGGCATTAGGAGGGTTAATGATAGCTAGTGGTAAGGCTATTATGACAGGTGGTGTTGGATTTTCTGCGGACATGATGGCGGCTGGACTATCTGCAGCTGTTAGCAAAAATGCCGATATATTCTGGAGCGGCACGCCTTCGCTCGATAGCAGACATGCAGATGTATGGGGTACAGTCTGGAGTCCACAGGTTGGCTCGGGAGGGTTGCTTTAGCAGTGAAATAACTTCTCCCTTTGGCGGCATTGGCCGGCAGGTTGGCGATTGTCGCCACCTGGCCCTTGAAGTTTATGCCGATCCCGGCCGGGGTGTGGGCGACCTTGGCCATGGTCCTCAGGATCGGTGCTGCCCGCAGGAGGCTAGCCAACCTTCCCGAGGCAATGCAGGGAGGCTTAATAGGCATAGACTAGTTCATATAATGATTTTTCATTATAACCAACATTTAAAATTCCATTCTTCTGTGGTAGCACAAGCCGGCCCGCATGCAAAAACCGCACCTCTAAACCAGCAATGCAGCAGAGAACTTGGCACTATTGGCACTCAATAGATCTTCTTCAGCAGCGTCCCGTGGAGTGGTGTAACTCAGGAGGAGCAGCCCCGGCGTAGCCGGGGCTGACGGCTCGCCTCCCTCAGTTCTCTGTTGTGGCAAAGGGTGGGGTCCCCACGAATTCAGCGCCTTCAGCGCTGGATTCGTGGGGACCCCAGGGTGGGCCGGTCTGTGACCCTGTTCGGAGCACTACCACCAAACCGAACACAGACCATGACCCTCTCCCATAGTGGCGCCTCCGAGCTGAACCAGCTCATGGAGGGCACAACCGCTGGCGCCCTGATCCCTGAGATCGTGCGTCGCGGCTTGCAAGAGCTGCTTGAGGCGGAGGTTTCGG
>Ga0209299_1000586_pt1 | contig 20718 bp, 32 predicted proteins | sample S_140806_MF_Meta_FD_187326 | JGI IMG/M metagenome (GOLD analysis project Ga0209299, IMG submission 187326) | Freshwater microbial communities from Lake Simoncouche, Canada to study carbon cycling - S_140806_MF_MetaG (SPAdes) (version 2) | ecosystem: Environmental > Aquatic > Freshwater > Lake ...
TTTGAGTAGAATTATCTTTGAGTAGAATTATCTTTGAGTAGAATTATCTTTGAGTAGAATTATCTTTGAGTAGAATTATCTTTGAGTAGAATTATCTTTGAGTAGAATTATCTTTGAGTAGAATTATCTTTGAGTAGAATTATTTTAATAAATAAAATATATTATATTAAATAAACAATGCCTGAGATACTCGAGATGATAACAAAATTTGGCGTTTACATACTAGTATACACAGTACTAATTGCTGTAGCTGTTTATATTATTACAACAAAAATTAATGGAAAAAATAAAGAATTATTGGAAATTGATTTAGAAAAATTACCAGAGGATCAGAGAAAATTATTGTCAAAAATAGAAAATTTAGAGAAAAAAACTATTTTACTAACTGATAAATTAAACTCTTTACAAACTACCGCAAATCTAGCAAAAGAACAGCTCGATTATACCTCTGGCAATTTTAATAGCGATCTTGCGACATTGATTTAATCTATTTAAATAAATGAATTATAATATAATTAAGCAAATGTCTATTCACCTTATCACAGGATGTATGTTTTCAGGAAAGACTACTGCATTAATTAATGCAGCAAAGATGAATAAACTACTCAACAAAAAAGTTCTTATGATTAATTATAATCTTGACAATCGTTATTCGAGTTCTGATAAAATGATTACTCACGATTTAATTTCTGTAGACTGTCTAGCATTTGAAAAGGATTTATTGAAGTGTGCGATTAACTCAGAAGTAGATGTTATATGTATAAACGAAGGTCAGTTCTTTGAAAATTTAGTAGTTTTCTGTACTGGAATGTGTAATATAGGAAAGGAAATATATGTATGCGGATTAGACGGAGACTATCTAAAAAGACCTTTTGGTGAAATACTAAATCTAGTTCCTCACTGTGACACCGTTACTAAAATGTATGCGTTATGTATGAATTGTAGAAATGGTACTAAAGCGTGTTTTACTAAAAAAATTAGTAATTCAAATTCGCTAATAGAAATCGGATCTTCGGAAATTTATATGCCGGTTTGTAGAAAATGTTATTAAAATTTAATTTATTACTTAAATTAAATATACTCAAAAATTCTATTAAATATACTCAAAAATTCTATTAAATTTAAAGATGTAAAGTATATAACTAATATAATGGTTTTTATTTATGTACTTAAACTAGCGAACAAAAAATATTATATTGGAAAAACAAATGATACAAATTTTAGAATATCTGAACATTTTAGTAAAAGTGGTGCCGAATGGACAAAAATTTATAAACCTTTAAAAGTTATAGAAATTATTTCCGATTGCGACGATTATGATGAAGATAAATATACTAGAATATACATGGATAAATACGGAATAGAAAATGTTAGGGGAGGTTCGTTTTCGTCTACAGAATTAGATGAAGAAACTATTAATATATTAACTAAAATGAGTATTTCAACTAATGATAGATGTTTTAAATGTGGTAAATGCGGTCATTTTGCAAAACAATGTAAGAAAATTATTTGTTATAGATGTGGTCGTGGTGGCCATTATTCGACGAGATGTTATGCTAAAATGCATATATCAGGAAATTTAATAGAATCTTCTGATGAATCTTTTGATTCAGATTTAGATTAAATGTTAATTTATTGCTTAAAATTAACATACTTAAATATTCATTGCTATTAAAATATTGGATTACTCGTAATGAATATCAAAAAATTTTTGCTTATTAAAGCATGTAGTCGTTTACCATCTGAACTTATCGAGAACATTTGGTCTCTTGTAAAAACCGATGCGAAACAAACCATTCAAGAAAAAATTCAGGATATGTACTACAGAAAAATAGAATTAGTAAGATGTATGTATCTAAAATTGGATAACTTTTCAAACAGCAACAATCGTGTAAATTTTCAGGTAGTATTCAATACACTAAAAGTTTACACAAGGGTAGTAAATTACATGTATATTCAAGACGTCGAACGGTTCAATCGGCGTTTGTACGGAGTTAAATGGCGATATCGGGATAGACATTTATGGAGTCTAATCGATAAAATAGTTGCCGAAGTAGAACAGGTTCAATTAATGTCGAAGGCACGAATGGCAAGAATATTGGCTCTACGAACTGTAGATTACAATTTATCTACAGAGATTTACATTAAGATGACTCTTAGTCCAATTATTATGAGAATGTTGACTATAATATACAGTTCGTTATTGGACATAAAGATAGATGAATTGGATTACTTACTTAAGTATTATAAAGACCATACTAGGGATGGATTGCCCATTATAACTTACGACTCTAACAATAGCATGTATTCCAATTCAATCACAAATTACCTTAACGCTAATTATTAAATATAAAAAAGTTCCCTTGGGAACACCAAAAACAAATAAGAATGTCACGCGGAAAGTTAAAAATCTTGAGAATTGACGAAACTGGGCATGTTTCAAATAAAAAAATAGATATAATGAAATTGAAATTAAGTCCAAAAAAACTAAAAAATTTTTTAGAAGAAATAGCTAAAGTGGAAATCTGGTGTAAAAAAAATAGATAAACAAAATAAATAAACAAAATAAATAAACAGTTCCTTCGGGATCGCAAAAACCCATTGAGAAATGGATGCAGAAGAAGAATCTAACGATTCTGTAAGAGAAGAAGTATGGGCACATTTTATTGCAGCAAAAACAACTAATCATAGAAAATTTTTAAAAGGAGATTCAAGTGCTACTTCCGAATACATTTATGCAAATCAAAAAGAAGACTCTCAAAAAATTATTACTGAATTTAAGAATGGGAAACGTGTTGTAAGTGTACAAAAAAGAACAAAAGTGGGAGCAGACGGTCTAATGATCTGTGTAGTGGTTGACATGGGCATGGAAGATGGAAATTTATTTACAGATCCAGAGAACGTAAGAATTATAACTGGAATGAGCAACTGTGAATGGGAAAAGGGAATGATTGAAAAATGTCCAATGTGTTACAAAGATAAAATATTTCATCACGGACAGCTTCCGAAAGCAAATCTGAAAAATCTCAAAAATGCGCTCATCATCATTGACGAAATTGACTCAGGTGATAAAGAAAATCAGATTCTTCACCAAACTCTAAAAGATTCCGGCGTTCTCGACATAAAATTCATGACAGATAACAACATTCGTTTCATATTCATAAGCGCCACTATAATTAGAGAACTTCACGAACTTTACCGCTGGGGAAACCTTCACCAATCCATTACAATGTCTATTCCTAGTTCATATATCGGCCATGGAGACTTCTTAAGAATGGGAATTATCCAAGAGTTCTTCCCAATGAACAACAGGGCTCAGGCAGAAAAATGGATTGATGAAGACATTTTGACTTACGGAACGGATTTTCGAGTACATATTGCTAGAACCACGGATAAATACGTCGGAAACATTCAAGACGCTTGTATTAGAAGAGGAATACAATTTATGAACCACAATGCATTCGAACGTCTTAGTTCGAATGAACTTCAAAAAATATTCGAAGAACCGCTCATGAATCACATTGTAATCTGTGTCAAAGGATTTTATAGACGAGCAAACTTGATTCCCAATAAATGGAAAATAAGAATTGGCGCAACGCACGAACTTTACACAAAGACTGTAGACAATAATGTACAAATCCAGGGACTCCCTGGTCGCATGTCTGGATACTGGAGAGACATCATCGATTCTGGACATAAGACGGGGCCATATAGAACGTCGATTGATGCCGTAATTGAATATGAAAAGGCGTACCTCGACCCGTTGGGTGACAATCCGTATCAAACGTTTGGATTTAAAAAGAACTCTCGTGGAAAAATAACTCAAACTACCGTGACTTTGCTAAATCCAGTACACATAGAAAATCTTATCGCAATAGACCTACCAGAACCTGAAAAAACCTACGACACCTCTGGACCATTTGAAGATTACGAGACTGCAAAAAAATGGGAAGTTAATCTCGAGTACGACATAACACGTTGTAAAATACATGGAAAATCTCCCAAATTATACATTCGATGGAAAACCGAAAAACTACCAATTACTTCGTTTACTGACACTGTTTCGAGACTAGACGCTGGATGGTGCTCAGATTGTGCTAGAATTGTACCATTTCAAGAAGAGACAATACAATTTCTGATAGTGTATAGAAAAGATAAACTTAAAAAATAATTGAATAAAAATCGATAAATCTGCTAAACTAAATAATTTTAATTAAAAAGTTCCCTTGGGAACTCTAAAACTAATTAAGGAATGATTAACTCTATTAAGAATAAAGGTACTGGAGCAGGCGGAGCAAATACTACACTTAACGGATCTTCATTTGAAGTTAAAATAGATAATGAACAACGCCTCGTAGAAAAAGGATTTGTTCAAAAACTTTTTAAAAATGGAACGACTAATTATCTAGAAAAAGATGAGGAATCTAGAATTATACATTTTGTAAAACAACGTGGATTGAGATACTATATGAAAGAATTTCACGAAAAAGACATCTTTAGGAATCCAGACGAAGCGTATATATTCACAGATAAAAACACTGGAATAATTGAAGTTAAAATTCTAGAGAAAAAAAATCAGAATAAAGACGGAAGTGTAGAAGATAAACTTTGTCTTGGTCATCACTTCAAATTTGTCGAGTACCCATTTTATCTAGGAGAAAAATTTAAAGTAGATTATGCATTTGCTATATCGGATTTTCTGAAAAATAAATACAACTCAGATCATCCAAAATGGAAATTAATTAGATACACAAACGATAAAAATGAAATACCAGTTTTTTTTGGAGATGAGGAATCTTACTATACCAAATTTGACACTTGGCTCAATTTGTAATCAAAACTTCATTAGCTCTAGAATTTGGCTTTTTAGAATTAATAGCTCGTCTACAGCTTATAACTGTAGTATTATAAAGAGGACCTGGAAAAGAATTTCTTATTAGTGGTACATCCGCGTTACTCAATAACATTTTAACGTTTTTATTTTTTAAAGAATCGCATAATTCGAAAAGTTTTTTATTTGCTTCTAAGTTAAAATTGTCTTTTGTATAAGAAACAAAAGACTTATCATTTTCCTGTGCATAAGGTGGGTCTAGATATACAAAGTCTCCTGATTTAATCTCAATCAAAGCATCTTCGAAATTACACTCTTTGAAAATGACATCCTTTATAAGTTCAGAAATATTAAAAATGTCTTCTTCTATAATTTGTAGATTTTTATAATTTCCAAACGGTACATTGAATCCGCGCGGTCCTTCCCTATAAAGTCCGCGAAAACATGTTTTATTGATAAACAACAACATAGCAGAAGATTTAATAGAATTACGGTCTACTTGTAAAATAGAATTAAATCGGTATCTTATCCAGTAGTAATACGATTCATGCGAAGTCAATGCTTCGGTTATATTATCTGGGCTACGATTTACATCCGTATTTTGGCACATATTGTACTCTGATAATAAAATTTTAACTTCGTTAATTATTTCGCGGGGATACAATTGTATATTTTGAAAAAGATACACCAAATTAGGATTTAAATCGCTTGCGAATATTTTTCCATTTATTTTAATTTTTCCAGCTTTTTGAAAACTAAGAAGGGCTAATAAAACACTACCACCACCTAAAAATGGTTCGTAATAATTATTTATTTCTTCTGGAAACAAATTTAATACTTCATTTATAATTTGAGTTTTTCCTCCAACCCATTTAATAAATGGTTTAGTAATCATTATAATATTATATACAGTGTATATTTAAATGAATTTAAAAATTATAATTTATAAATAAATTAAAGCGTACTTATGAATTTTTCAGCAAGTATTCTATTTTCGGATATCTCGCATAATGAAAATGAAAATGAAATGTCTGAAAATATAATTTACATAGGTGCGGCTATAGGATTTATATTTGGGGCAATTATTTTATTTATTAGATACATATGTAAACCTAAAAAAGAGTTAATAACCGAAATATCTATTTAAACCCTGATACTAGAAGCCTCTGCAAGTATTTGTTCAACTACATCCATTGCTGTAATGTTAGAATTCAACAGTCCACTCGGTATTGTAATTAAATTGCATACAACCCATAAAAATACATCAAAAGCAGCTTCATCTAAAGCCATTGTAGAAGCCATACCTGCTATAAAGTCTATAAAATCATCTAAAATTGATATTCCATTCGGGTCTGAATGTATATTAAAATTTTCTAAATATAACATCAAAACTGCATACATATGGTAGTCTTGCCAGTAAGCTTTATAAAAACTAATTTCACGTATTACATTGTCGTCCATTAAAGTTCTACGCCCCATATGAACCTCTGGTTCGTACGGTCTTCGAAGAGACCCCGGATCTAAACTCAATGTATATCTCCTAAACATATCTAAAACTTCGTCTTGGTGTTTTTTTCCATAATTTTCAATTAGTTTTGCAATTAAGTTTTCAAAAATTTGATTATTATATTTTAGATATTTTATCTTTTTTAATAAAATAGACATACCATAATTAATAGTTACACTGTTAAAACAGTTATATAACGACATAAACATTCCTTTTATAAGTTTTCGATTATCCCAAGGCGAATTTTGAGTAAAACTGCGCGGATAAACAATTATTTTCTCGGTCGATCGAGCAACTTCATTCCCAGTTGGAATAGTAATACGCACATCTTTTAATTCAATATTTTGAAATCTATCTGTAAAATGATACAAAAGTAGAGCATTTTTTAATATTGAATGTAAATATATCATAAAATTTTCCGTAGATTCGGAGTCTCTACGTACTTGAAACATTTGTTTATTTTCGAGATATCTAAATCTTATAACCTGTGTTAATATTAATAAGTTTTCCATTTGTTTAGCGCGAACATCGAATTCTCTAACGATTAATCGATGTATTCTTAAAGTGTATTCTGGAATTAACGTTTCTAAATCCCTTGTTCCAAATCTAGAATATCGTTTTCTATACATTTATACTATTACATTTATATTTTTTTCCAGATTTCTAAAAAATTATCGTAGCAAAGTCCCGGTCCGCCAGCTTCTATATAATACCTATAAAAATCTTTGGACTTTAAAACAACATCAATGTAGTTTTTATGAGATATATCCAAGTAATTATTTTCCATAACTATTAATTTTATATTATTTAAAATTTCTGGCATATCCATTAAAATATAGTAAAAAACACTTCCACAGTCTAATACCAACGTGTCAAATTCTATATTATACTTATTTTGTAATTCTACTAGGCTGATAGTATTAACCCAGTTATAACCGTCTAACAAAACCTCCGAAGGTATTGTATCCAAATCCTTCTGAATTAGTTTTCTGTTTGACAACGTAGAATTTTCAATATGAAAATTAAAATTATTTAAATCTCGGTTATTTTTTAACTGTTCAGAAATTGTGGAATCACTTTCCAATGTTACAAAATTTTCAAGATTTTGTAATATACTTGCTATTACCAATGAATTTCTGCCAATATTTGAACCAATTTCTAATACCTTTTCGTTTCCGGAGAACGTTCTAACAATCATTTTTTGTTGTGGTAGTTCATCTATTAAACTTCCATAATTAAATTGTAATTTAGAATGTATATCTTTGAGTTTAGTATCTAGTTCTTTTACATTAAAAGTTTCGATTATATTATTGGAAAGATCGACGTTTACTTCATTAAAATGATCGTATATTTCAAATTCTTTATCATCAAATGATATAAGTATTCTTTTAAGAATACTTGGATAAGGATCTGTTAAAATAAGTGATCTAGCGTTGTCTCCAGATGGAATCCTTATTACGTTATCTAATGTTAGTTTAGACATGCAACGTTCTGTTACATCTATAGAGTTAATTCGAGAAACTCCGTATAATATTTTCATATTATAATATGAAAATATTATAATTACGTTTTTTTAACTTATACACCTTTATAATTAAAAGTAAACTTTACAAACCTGATTCCATGTACCAGTATGAAGAGTGTTAGACCAAGAAATAGTTCTACACATCGGACATGGCATATGTCCATTATCTCCGAACAATTTTTTAATACATTGTTTACAAAATGTATGTCCACATTGATCGAGAGTAGTTACAATTACATTATTTAATTCTGAAAAACAAATTGCACATTCAGTTGTATTCTCAATTATTGATTTGTATTTTAAATTAAGTTCTTCTCTTACCGGACATTTCTCCTTTTTATATATTTTACATTCACGCACAATATCTCTAGATAGAGACCTACATGTACAATTACAAGGAATACAGTATTTTACATATATTCTCCAATCCATATGACACAAATATTGATTTTCGGTTAAATTTTTTTTTGGATCACCTCTATCATACCATTTTTTATCTTTTTTAGGTTTATCTACTTTATGTCTTTCACAACAATTACATTCATTCAACATATCTAAAACATCTTCAAATGTTTTGTTCATAATATTAATTTTTGGATATCAAATTTTAGAGTATTTATTATTTAGCAATTTATTAAGTTTTTTCAACTAAATCCCATTCTCCCGTTTGGCGTTTATTTAGCTCGGCACATTTTTCTTCATACATTTTATTAAGATTTCTAACTTGTATAATTAGATCCATGTTTAATTTTTTTAGACACTCCATTTCCGTATTTGGTTTGATGTCTAATGTGCTATTTTCTAACTCAATTAAACACCTGATAAAGTTGGAGTGATGAAATTTAAGTTCTTCGGTAAGTCTAGTCTTTTTAGTTTCGCTAATTTGCTTTAAAACATCCGGTTTTAAATTTGGCGATCCAGGTGTATATTCTTCTAGGAGTTTTTCTATATCGTACAGAAAAAATTTTTTAATATTTATTTCCTTAGTAAATTTTATAAAATATTCTATTGTCTTATCAGATGGTTTAAAAAATTCGTTTTGACTTTTTAAGAGTTCTTTTTTATCAAAAGTATTATGAATATGAGAAAATACTAAAATTGTTTTAAGTGGATCTAGTTGTATCATAGGAATAGAATAATCTTTTAAAAATTCTTTTTCTTCTGCTAAAGATTTATCTTCGTTGTATCGAGTAATATTTAATAGTTCTTTTCTAAAGGCAAAAGTAGCGGCAGTAGCGTGATTTTGATTGTATGGTCCCGCCTGATACATTTTATTTATATGTTTGAAATAAACGTACATCTCGCTAGATCCGGCAATTAAAATTTCCTTGTTGGACATTAACATATCAACTGCATGCTGAATTCTTTCTGGTGGATAATAATCGTCGTCATCCATGTAGACTATAATATCACCTGATGTTTTTTCGTGCATTAGATTTCTTTTAGCTCCTAGAGTAATTTTAGTATCTAGTTCGAAATATTTAATCTGAGATATTCCAGACTTTTCAACTAGGTCTTTTATTTTATCTGTTCCATCATCAACTATAATCCATTCAGTCTTATCTCTTGGATAAGTCTGATTTTTAAAACATTCGAACATAACATCTATAAATGGTCTACGATTAAAAGTTGGAGTACACACACTTACAGTTGGATAAAATTTGGGATGTTTCTTCTTAGTCATATTATTATAATAATAATTTTATCTTTTAAATAAATTTATTAAATTTATTTAAAATTCTAGTTCTAGTAATAGGTCTTATTCTTCCCAAGGGAAGACGCCTTTAATAATTATTAAAATTTACTTTTTGGAACAACATCCTGACCATCTGGTGTAGAATTTGGTATCACGTTTACAAGTATGTGCTTAGATAAAATAAACTTAACTAAAGAAGAAATTTCATTATTCATTTTTTCAAGTGCCTCATCTTTTTCTGATAAAAGCTTCTCGAGTCTAACTATCTCAGCACGAAGATCTGCTATCGAATTCATAATTACGCATGCTATGCGCTCCCAAGGGAGCGACTAAAATCACACATGGTATTTTTTTGGGGTTTTATTAATTTAATAAGATTCTTTTACAACTCCTCCGTTTGGGCACAAAAAATAGTCTAATTCACAGCACATACACGTAGAGGGAATTCCTATGCACATCGCACAACGATACTGAGTGTGCATGTAAAAGGTCTTGGGGCGCTCCGATTTAGAAAGAGTAAAATTAGCCCCGGTCTTGTAAACTTGAACCAACGACCCCGGCGGGATCTCCTTTGGAATTTCCCAGTTTATCGGCTCAAAGGTTTCCCCGGATAGAACTTTTGAGCGCATGAAGAGCGAACGATTAGTTTCGCACCACATATGTACAAAAACCTTGTACCAGCCATTGCGCATTGAGTCGTAAACGACGTCGACCCACAACCATCTGTCCTTGAAGTTCTTGGAAAAGATACTTCTCCACTTCGTAACAAGACGTTCGCGCGCATGATCCCAAATCTTACAGGTATATAGCTCATCGGGAATCTTGCGATGACAGAAGAGGGACAATTGCTGCGGACTTGCGTAAATCGATCCAAGATTTGGCTCTAAAACCGCGACAATCTCAGTCTCTGTATCGGTTGTGGTAACTGAATCATTGGTAACAGACGCATTGGTAGTAACGGATGCCTCGGAGATCACGGACATATCTATGCGTTTTTCGTATAGCCTCAATTCAGTTATGAGTTCCCGAAGGAACAGCTGTTTCAATTTTAATTCATTTAAAATTTTTAAGGTTTATTTTTTAAAGCAATTAATTCTGAAGTCGACGGCAACAATTCCATCGAAGTATGTGGCGACACGGACATCTACAATTAAATTCTCTCAAAGAATTGTAATTTTTTAATCTTTTTCTATTTAAACACCATTCTATGTATCCGGTATTAAGTGGAATAAGATTTTTTGGTCGATTTACTTTATGCCTCGAACAACAGTTGCAATTTTTGTATTTTTCAAATATTCCATGTAAGTCCATAAATGTAGCAGGCCAAACCTTTGCACGACACAACGGACATGCTACCCGTCCAAACCAATCTCTAGGTGCTTTATCAAAATAATTAGAGATGCATTTTTCGTGAAATTTGTGTTCGCATTTAGTTATTACACACGCCGTGTCTAAAATATCTAGACAAATAGAACAGGCGTCTTCACATGGCATACATTCTTTTGGTATCTTTGTAATGTCATCTGGATTACAACCCATGCGTTCATTACACTTATGAATTTTTCGTTTAGTTACCCTACACCAACTCGATTCGCATGCACAACCTACACCATTAGGTATATTCAAAAACATTCCCTCACATGGCTGCACAATACTAGGTTGTGCAAATGATTGTAAATGTTCTAACAAACTAGAGGTAGGTATGTTTAAATAACTTGAGTAATTATTAATATAATTAGGATCAAAGTCGTTATCTTCACCTGGATATAACGTAGACATTTTCAAGTGTGTTATGAGCTCCCTAAGGAGCTATTTAGGTCTACATAGTATTTTTTTTCAGAAAAAATTTAAATTTTTCTTCACGCACTCTTAGACTTGCCTCAGAAGCAAAACTTTCGTATAAATTAAGAAGACTACTATGAAACTCTTCGACACGCCTTCTAAGTTTTAGATCGGCGATATCCGATAATGTTTTATTCATGTTTTCACATTTTAATACAGTTATTAATTCTCTTTTTGTAAATAAACCTAATAACTGAATTATTTTTTCCTTGTTTTCAGGTCTATCTGTAATTTTAGGATGTGGGGCGATAATAATACCAGCCTCTAAAAGCATATAATAATTACATTCAGACATAATCGCTTCGCGCATGCTATGCGCTCCCTAAGGAGCGACTCATCACAAGATATGGACACGGCATTTTTAATTTTTAATACTTGTAAATGTTAAAACGACACAGTCTACGCATCTCGGAGCGGCACGAACAGTGGCACGTAGGAGTACATTCTCTCAGTCTAAACAATAATTCGAATACTACCCTAGCACGCGGGTCGCTACATTTTCCAAAGTGTTCTACATTTTGGGCACCCGCACAAAATTTCGAAGGGCGGCGGCGCTTGTGATGCTCACAGCAGTTGCAGTTACTCCATACATTAAATCTGTCCCTAATAATATCATAAGACGTCGCGCTTAGTCGAGTTCTACACAAAGGGCACCTCTTCCAGTTTCCCCATGAATCTTCCTTAACCTTGAAGAAGCATGAACGATGAAAAATATGGCGACACGAAGTAATACAACCCATCTCATCTTCCATTGGGCAAAGACAAATCGGGCAGTCATCCTCGCATTCAAGGCAGTCTACAACCACTTTGATGCTAGATGCTCCAATTGGTGGAAGCGGCTTGCACTTTCCATCTGGACACAAACAGCCGATGATGTCAGTTTTTGACAACGCTGGATTCATAGACTGCATTACAATTGCATTACGCACTAGAGTTTCAATTTCGCGCGGGCAAACTCCATTATTTTCACAAATTTCTGGATTCTGACGAAGTAGTAGCCACGCGGTGTCAGAAGGGCTTCCGAAGTCTCGCGGAATATATCCAGGGGGTGGAATAGATACACCGGAGGCATCTGACACAACGGGGGTCGATGGCGTCTCTTGAACATATTCGTCAGCGCCGTTGTCAGACACCTCGGGGTCGTAGCCAATGCTCCAATCGAAAGCGTCTTGACTAGATACCTCAGCAGCTTGAACGGTGGACTGAGTTTCCTCTTCAGGTTCACCAGCGGATATAATTTGCTCTCGAATTATATCTGGATAAGTTCTACGGGCACGAATAGCTGTCTCATAATCTTCCGTTGAGTATAAAGTTCCGTACTCAGTTCCGTACACAGTCATCGCTACCTCAAAGTTTCTCAAGCGTGTTATGATCTCCCTAGGGAGCGATAATGTAAATTGTGAAAATTATGCGATAGTATTGTTCACAATTTACATTATTTATATAAACTACTTTTTAGGTATTAATTTTTTTAGCAATTAATAAAATTAACGTCCGCCATATCTTCTATTAGAACGTGTACCAAATCTTCTATAAGAACGTGTACCAAATCTGTTAGTTCCCGATCTACCAAATCTACGCGCTTCTGGAACCACAGGATCTGTAGGTGTAGTATTCATATTATAAACATTCCAAATAATGTATGCAAATACACTTATAAGAATGGCTCTTCCAATTAAACTTCCCAAAAAGAATTTACTCATTGACATTTATTATTAACTAAATAAAAAAAAAATAAATTTAATTAAATTAATAATAACAGATGAATACACTAATTTTATCCGCTATATTATCTACAACGGTAATGTCTATTTATTATTTAACAACATTTAGAAAAGAAACAAAAAATGAGAATTATTCAAAATTTTTTGTTTCTATTGCATTATTTTTATTATTGTATATAGCTACGTTTATTTTAATTTTTAATACAATAGAAGTTTATAAATCGTATAGTAAAAAAACTTCTATATATAATTCTACGAGTTCTAGAAGATTACGCGAAGATGCTTTCGCGCGCATTTTAGCTAGTAGGGCATCGGATCCAGACAACGTGATTAATCCGTTGTTTGATCGATCACCTCAGTTTTTAAGCGGTCCGTTCGGTCCGAATAACCCTAGAGCGAATCAGATAGCATATACTTTTTATAACGTTTAATATTCTATAGTTAATAGAGTGATTGACATTAATATAATAATTAACAAAAAACTACTATTAAGTATAGCTTCATCAAGTTCGGGTACAATAAGTGCGAATATGGCGCTAGTTCCCATAATTCTATTATCGTTGTAAATTATAGAAATTATATATATAACAACTACAGCAAAAATCACCTGTTCCATTTTGTCGATATAAAACATAATTTATAATATAAAATTAAAAAAAAATATTCTAAATCGCTCCACCGACTTTTTTATTAACGGAAAAATAAAAAATTGCTATAGCAATTATAGCAATTATAGCAATTATGATAAGAATATAATATTGTGATATAAAAGAGGGTTCTTCCGCTGAGTTATTCGAAGTACTGGACTGGTTATTCGAAGTACTGGGTTGGTTATTCGAAGTACTGGACGGGTTATTAAAATTCCTAGGTTGGTTATTCGAAGTACTGGACGGGTTATTAAAATTCCTAGGTTGGTTATTCGAACTAATGGGTTGGTTATTCGAACTAATGGGTTGGTTATTCGAACTAATGGGTTGATTATTCGAACTAATGGGTTGGTTATTCGAACTAATGGGTTGATTATTCGAACTAATGGGTTGGTTATTCGAAGTACTGGACGGGTTATTAGAAAACGGTAAATTAGAGTTTAATGTATTATTCAACGTATTAATGCTCGCTTGAATAGCTTCATTTGTAAAACCTGGTTGCACATCGTAATTTTCTTCCTCACCACTTCCGTAGCCTCCATCAGTGGTATTACTCGCTATAAAACTCATTTAACATAACAAAATAAAAAAAATTCTTATATTTAAATAAGAATTTTTTTATTAGAGAAGGGTCTTACGACACCCCGAAGGATGCTGCCCGTTAAATAATTATTTGAATCCAAAAACGTCCGCATATGTACTTCCGCAGATACATTTAAACGTGAATCGCGGCTTATAGCCTTCTTTAGCTTCTTCAATTCCCTCCCGAAGTTCGAGCATTCTGCGAGTGTCGTCCACTTCAAAAACGAGATCCTCGAATTCTGAAAGTTCGGAAATATTTTTCACAACTAAGCGTTGTTTTCCTGGAGGAATCTTCATTGGAAAATGAGTAGGAAACACTCTTCCATAAGACGTTGCGGTTGCCGTAGTAATAAGCAGAAAAAAAATTGTGAGCACAGAATTCAGCATTTGATACTTTTTTTCAATTAAGCTATGCACTCCCTAAGGAGCATAGCTTAATTTTTAATTGTAAATGTAAATTTTTATTTTTCATTTACATGACAAGTGTGACATTTAAATGTAAATTTAGTAGTCTTGTGTTCTTCTAAAAATGCTATTACAATTATTTTCATACTAATAGGTTTGGATGTATCAGGCCAAACTTTTTCAAGTGCTCTTTTAAGTAATAAAGGGCGTTCTTCGCCTTTACCGTGACACCGTTCGCTGGCAGAAGCACCACAATCGCTACACTTAAATTTTTTAACGTATGTTCCTGTAAATGTATTTCTTATTAAATTTGTAAATACACATGATCCATAATCTCTAATAAAATCTTCATGACTTGTATCAATTACATTTGTTTTCCACTTAGTATTATTTTTTTCAATACTAGCAATCCTACTAGTAATATAATCACTGTGCACATTTAATGTAGTCATACACCTTTTTCAATTAGGCTATGTACTCCCGAAGGAGCAGCCTATTTTTATTTACATTCACATTTACATTTACATTTACATTTACATTTACATTTACATTTATTTTGAAATAAAATTCGCGAGCAAATCAGCGGGTGTTGCCTTCCCCTCCCATTTATTGATAGCGCGAAATGCATATCTAGCAGTCCACCACAGTTGCCTTTCAACTTCGCACGTGGTCTTGGAAGGACAAGATTCTGCCCATACACGCATATGGGACATACTGGACATCTTAGAACAATGAGTTTTCCACTCGAGTAAGGCACTTTCAGCACTTCGTCTTAATCTCAGAGGAACTCGGGAGTTATAAGAATCTGCTTTGACTATTCCATTTAATCTCCAATGCTCCAATTCCGCACTTTCAAGATTTGCCTCTGCTTCTTCGAGACGTTCTTCAGCAAAATTTAGTTCTGAAACTGCCGTATGATAAGTGTTCCACTTACACGAGTCTATGTCTTCGTATCTAATGAGTGTACTCACGCCGATTCTCTCAAGTTCTTTAGAAGCATCGAATGCTCGAGTAGTAGTAATATCGAGCTCGTCCTTGCATTTTTCAAGCTGATAAGAAGCATCGCGTAAATTCTCAGAATTTTTTAGATGAATTTCCTTAGCTTCACACTTTGGATATCCATATACAATATTCCACGATTCAGCGGAATCTGCAAGAATTTTTGTAGATTTTGATAAAACCGCAAGTCTGCAAAGATGTACAGCGTCTAACTCTTGAAAAATCTTAGACTTCAAATCGTCTGGTAGTATGTCCATAGTTCTCGCGCGGACTTATACACCCCGAGGGGTGCTGCCGGTTCATGCTATTTTTTTGGTATTTATGTAATTTCACATTACCACTTAACACCCGATGACTAGTTTGATACGCGCCACTTCGAGACCTAGCTTTTCAAGGTACTGATCGCGTTCGGTCTCAGACTCGCGAATAGCAACAAGAACTCTGTGAACACTTGGAAAAAATTTTCTTTGCAAATCTACTTCTGCTGCCCGGTTCTCTTCCAATCTTTCTCGGGCTTCATATGCACCCATGGTAGCAAACCCTTCGTATTCTGCAAGCTTTTCTTCGGACTTTTTGACACAAGCGGTTGCAAACACGTAGTCCTCCCCGATGTCGATTGCGGCATCAAGGGCGCTGATAAGAGAAATGCTCTTCCTACAGGGTTCTTCGGCTATGCGCATAGCCTTAGAATGCGCAAGAGCTTCTTTAGCGCGATTTGCAGCAGCCTCTTCTTCCTCGAGGGAAATGCGGATAATTTCTTGCTCGAGAAATTCTATTTGAGCTCTGAGCTCAGCAACGCGGGAAGACATGGGCGATTTTCAAGGGTGCGATGCGCTCCCTAAGGAGCGTCGCGGGTAAAATATTTTAATCTAGGTAGATTGGTCGAACGTGGATACACCACAGGATGAAAGGGGTTGCACACATAAGCATGAGTAAGACGTATGTAGCGATCATTTTCGCTGGCCTTATGCTCTCCCGAGGGAGCGCTGCCGTGAAAAAGTTTATCTAGTGGTTCGCAACGCAATGTAGCGTATGTACCACAGACCGACTATGAAAAAAATAATAAAGACTGGAAATCCAGAGCCTTTGGCTTGGTAACTACAATCTTTTACGCAGCTCATTTTCTCACTGGACTTATGCGCTCCCTAAGGAGCGCTGCCGTAAATATTCTATTTCCGTAAGGCGCGGTGAAGATTGCGAAGTCGGAACGTGTCGGTGTCAAAAGTTCCTCTACGTATAAAAATCTCAGACTCAAAAAGTTCGAGTTGTAGTATTTCTTCCCTGAGAAACGGCGAAGTAATCCAACTCTCTACGGCACGCTCTCTTACAAGATAACCGCGTCCCCACGGACCGGAGTACAATGCAAGAGAGCCGTGCACAGTGTTCTTCATTGAACACACTGTTCGCTTCTCCGCTTCGTCGATAAGGTGTTTATTAGCACTCGCACGTTTCTCGACGACCTCGCTCCACATACACGCGGAGTGAATAAGAGCACTTTCTGCTCGAACTACAATGTCGCGAGAGTCTTCCTTGGTATACATCTCTGTCTGACTTTTCCAGACTTCGTCGTCGTCTGCTATCACTCGGAGACGCTTTGACACGCACGAAAGGCGACACAGCGTATATGGATTGAGAGTCTTGCAAACGTTTCGGAGTAGATCATCTGGAAGGGCTTGCATGATTTTCAAGGGTGCTTTGGCACCCCGAAGGGTGCTTCCGCCATGCTTTTTTTGGAGTTTTGGATTTTTAAACTATCGCGTCATCAAACAAAGCCTGCAAAGCGCTTCTCACAATATTGTTGTCCCCCACGAGCCGCCCGCCTAGCAATCCTCGCAGCACGCTTGTCCTCCTTTGACTCGTAAGGAGTTCCAGTCGGCTTACTCTTGAACACCTCAACGAGTTGCTTTTCGAGTTGTGCGATGATTAGCTTGTTTTCCTCGAACTCACGAGTAAGCCTTTCTTCGTAGGCCTTGCGCTCAAGCTCTTGTTGTGCAAGGTACACACGTTCGCCTGTCTCTTCCTTTTCGGAGAGAGGCTTAAAAATGGCGCGGTTCCAGATGTATCCAAAGGAGTGCATCATGACTTTGAGAATATGAGTTTCCCCAATCTATCTATTAAGATAGATTCTTAGATATAATTAATTTTAGCAATTAATTATATCACAGAGACGTGGACTTACACACCCCGAAGGGTGCTGCCAGTTCATGCCATGCTATTTTTAGGGGTTTTTCAAAAAAATGAGCTCAATCTCACATCGTTGAATCGTCACTCCAGCGAGAAGTCATTGGCACTTGCTGACCAACCGGAGTCTGCTGAGCCTTCGGAGTCTGCTGACCCACTGGGTATGGCGCAGTACACGGAGCCAGCACTCCATTCTGTCGCGTGATCGGCACTGGAAGCACCACGTCCGGATTCTTAGCCTGTGCCTCGTAATACGAGCGCACTATGTCCGCGTGATCAGCCTGAGTAGTCCAGTTAAGAGCATCCGGGTTGGGACGCTCGGCATCCGCACGCCAGTTGCATACGATGCTAAGGTCTTCACGAAATGGAGGTGTGTCGAGACGCTGAAGCATCGACACGCCGTCCGGGGACCTTGGGCGCAACGGCGATCCGCGCGTGCTAACAGTGCGCTTTGGAATCGGAGGAGCCATCGGAGGGTCTTCGTAGTCCTCGTAGGTCTCGGCATAAGAAGCATCGCGGAGAAGCTCTTCACGCACACGTTTGATGTCGCGGTTGCTGAACATCTTTGATTCTCTCATTTTAAAGTATGTTAAAATGTCTTAAGGTTTATATTTTTTAGCAATTTAAGTATTGTTTAATAACGGACTTACTACACCCCTAAGGGTGCTGCCGTCATTTTATTTACTCAAACGTCCAACGGTGCTCGAGAATCTCGAGAGGTGGTGAGTTCCCCCATGGTTTCTGTGCACAACAGAAGGCGGGTGTGTATGTCGAAGAGCAACGTGTACTCACACAGTATGCGGGTGCGAAAGTAAAAGAGCAACGTTTATGATCCACGAATGCGTGCTCCCACTTCTTTACATCTGCATTGGCATCTATGAGAGCATGCTCTGCCTCAATTAGCTTGAGGTTGAGGTCGCGGTAAGCAGCAGCGAATGTGTCATCGTCGCTGCAACGCGGAATGCCCTTGAGTATCGAATCGATACACTGTGCCACGTTGTAATAGTGAACCAGAGCATCGGCAGCGGCTACACGAAGTTTTTTGGGCACACGCAGCATGCGATATGCTATAGCGTGCGTCCGCTGGATAATTCGCTTCTCATTCTGTGCGGTTTCCCAGGCTGCATACGCGCGGTCGCGTCGACCGATTGCATCTTCAGATTCGTCTTCAGTGCTCCCATCAAATTCGGAGTTGCTCGCAATTGTAGCAGCAGCATTGCATTCCTCGGTCTTAGAGAGCGAGAGAACACCGAGCTCCAAAAGGATTACCAAGGACTGCCCCTTGGTGAAGCCGTGGACAGTTTCCCAGACGCTGTCATCGTCGGCTGCTACTCTACAGTCCTTAGACACCGTGGAAAGTCTGCAAAGCATCACTGCATCGAGTTCCTGAAAAATAGCACGAAGCAAATCGGTAGAGAGAGAGTCCATTGGTGGATTACCGTCGTTAAACCATAACGGTTGTATCTTAGACATAATAAATTTTAGCAATAATTTATTTTCTTACGCAATTTGGAACTCTTCTTCCAGACTTGTTTTTAGTTCCCACCTTTTTGTAACCCTCCCAACATTTTCCAAACATTGCTTCCTCTTCTTTAGAAATAAAAGGATTTTTAGCCGGCATATTCTCTCGAATCTGGATAATATTTAATAAATGTTCTAGACCAGCAATCTCCAAAGACCGAAAAGGACCGGAAGGCATATTTAAGGCGCGCTGGAGGTCTTGCCTTATTACACCCGGATTAGATAATTTAATTGTTATATTATTAAAGTACTGCAGGGGTGTATATAATTGTATAATTCTCTCTATAAATTTATTTGCTATATGTTTTTGCATGCGTTCAATGCGGTCAGACGGTGAATATTCTGATAATTCGTATATAGAGTACCATACTAAATCGAATAAAACGTGCATACTATTTATATCAGTCGTGGTTCTTAATTTTGTAATGAAATCGCTGATTAAATTATCTTCAAAGGCTCTTAGAGCTAGAGATTGACTATTCGGATCGTACTGATGAAAATAGCCACCCATTAGCGGATTCATTTATTAAATAGTAAATATAATAAATTAACTTAAAAGATAAATTTTTTATAAATATAAATGGCACTAGAAATATTTCAAAAATATTACACCGACAAGGTAAAAAGTCGTGATTCAACTGAATGTCATAGATATGACGTAACATACGATGAAATTTTTAATAATAAACGAGATTCTGTAAAGAATGTTTTAGAAATTGGTATAGGATTAGGAGATCATTACAATTATAGAATTAAAGTATATCCGCTATATCAACAAGGATCATCTTTAATGGCATGGAAAGAATATTTTCCTAATGCCATTGTTTACGGGTGGGATATACTAAAATGTGAGCCTATCAATATTCCAGATATAAAAACATTTTGCGTAAATGCTACAAAAACAGATGACATAATTAATTTTTTTGCTAATAATCCTATTAAATTTGATTTTATATTAGATGACGGCTCTCATAGACTTGAAGATCAAGTTAAAGCATTTATGTTGTTACACGAATATTTAGAAGTAGGTGGTATATATTTAATTGAAGACGTATTGCATTTTAATATTAATACATTTCAAAATCTTTCATGTTTTCCAAAGGATTTTTTAGAAAATATAATAAATAAATTATTTAAAGTTACATATCATGATACACGCAAAATTGGATTAGATAACGATTTTTGTGTATGTTTTACAAAAATATAAAGGTTAATAAAATTTATACTTAATTATTCAATTTCAATAATTATACGTTAT
>Ga0209299_1000592_pt1 | contig 20608 bp, 30 predicted proteins | sample S_140806_MF_Meta_FD_187326 | JGI IMG/M metagenome (GOLD analysis project Ga0209299, IMG submission 187326) | Freshwater microbial communities from Lake Simoncouche, Canada to study carbon cycling - S_140806_MF_MetaG (SPAdes) (version 2) | ecosystem: Environmental > Aquatic > Freshwater > Lake ...
TTACTTTGGTGGTCGCACTGTTGAGAAACTGGCAGAAATGAGGAAGAAATGAGCTTAAACACCGAACAAGCTGCGTTCCTGCTGGACGCCTGCAAACTGATCCAATACGCCACTGAGCAAGGGTTTGTCGTGACCGGCGGTGAACTGTCCAGAACGCCAGAACAGCAAGCCATCTACTTCAAGACCGGCAGATCCAAGACCATGAACAGCATCCATTTGAAGCGTTGCGCCATTGATCTGAACTTCTTCAAAGACGGCAAGATCATATGGAGCAAGGCAATCATTGAGCCGCTGGGGCTGTACTGGGAATCGTTGCACCCGAAAAATCGCTGGGGAGGCCACTTCAGTAACCTGGTGGACTGCCCGCACTTCGAGCGCAACGTCTAGTCAGCGAAGAAGTGCAGGAAGGCAACAAGCCCGCCAATGCCAATGGCGGCACCCAGCAGCAGAATGAAGATTGTTTCGATCATTGAGGGTTACCTCCGCAATAAGGGCAAAGCGTTGTGACGCTGATGATCTTGCGCTTGCATCTGACGCAAATATAGGCTTGTCTCATTTCATGACCTCCCTGTATGCCTTGATGGCGTCTTTCACATCGTTTTGCAACTGCTGAATCAGGTCGTGCTGTTCCTGCATTTTTTGATACGCTTCGGCAGCAAACTTGACCAAGTTCTCATGGCTCCATGTTTCAAACGCTGGCATCGCGCTTCTCCTGTAAAAGTTTTCGCAACCACTTGGCGGCTCCAAGTTTTAGCCATTGCTGATATTCAGACTCAGTGAGCCGAATACCAATTGCCCTGCCGGACTTGGTCAATTCACTTTTTGGTCTGGGCATGGGTGCTTCTCCGCTGTAGATTTGGTTATGAAAATATGACTGCAACGTGTGCAACGCCAAACAAACCCTTGTTCGACAATTGTTCGGCCTTGACCGCGCAACTTACCCCAAAATGTTCTGATTGCTTCAATCATGTTTGTCTCTCCCTCATCATGGCTTTCGCCTGTTTGTATGCTGACTTTGCAATGTCGTCATAGTCAAGCTCAAAATCTTCTGGCGCAGTGTCTACCAAGGCTTGCATAGCTTTTGCGGCAAAGTAGTCGAGCGTTGTTATGCCCGCCCTACCCGAGTCTCTTGGCTCAGGCGTTGGAAACGCTGGGTGATTCTTGAGCTTCATTTATAGACTGCCACCACTTCACCACCAAAGTTTTTTTGAATCTCTCTGGCTGGCTGCTCTGTCCAGAAAAATTTAGGTTCGTGTTTGTCTTTTGTCCAAACGTATCCGTATGGTTTCATGTCTTGTGTTCCTCCCATTTTTTGCATAGTTCTTTGACCTTGATGGTCTTCTTCTTTTTAGCGCAGACTGCGCTCACGGATTTGTACTTGGCCTTGGCTTGCAAAGTCATTGGCACTGGCGGCTCAGGGTTCAGGCCATGCCAGCCAACCGTACCCAGCACGGCACTGAGAATGAGTCGGTCAATCATGCGTAGTCTCCTTCCTCTGTATGCTCCAGCAGCCGTTTCTGCAAACGAGCAATTCGTTTTTCGTTGTACTGGACGATAGACACGGCGTACTCAACCGCAGCCTCTGCTTCCAGTTTCTTTACGTGAGCTTCACGTAACTCTTTGGCAATGATCTCTCTGATCGTTCTGACCCGAGTAATGTCGCGTATGAACTTGCTTGATGCTTCGCGCCAAGTCATGTTGTTTTCCTTAAAAAGGAATATTGTCGAATTCCCAATATTCACAATCAACTGATCCATGCAGCCAATCTTGCGGTGGCTGTGCTTGGTACTGTTTGCATTGTCCTTGGTCATACTCTGTGCAATTGATGCAGTTAACACCAATTGCATTAAGTTCAGCCAGCTGCTTGGATAAGTGCTCCTTGATGGCGTTCAACTCAATCAAATTCATATTCTTTTACCTCGGTGTATTTGCCGTTCTTGCGTGTTGCAATTCGGCGGGGTGTTTGCAAATAGTCTTGTCCTTCATCCATCAAAACTTCAATGGCTTGATCAACTGAATTTGGATAGCTGTCGTCCAAACTGCGCTGCAACCACCAGGCCACCGCCTTTTGGCTAGCGTATCCAATGTGGTCAAAGCAAACCCATTCGCTGGCGCACTGCAATATGCCGCTGTAATAGTCAACCCTCATGGAGTCAGGCTTACCAGGCTTGCGGTGCAGTTTATATTCCACTCTGGTCACGTCATGCCAAACCAGCGTGGTTTCTGCTTGCGCTGACAAGAGCGCGGCTAGGGATACTTTGGCATCCACCGGCTTGACTTCTTCCTCGCGGATCGTTGCACCACAGGACGTGCAAATCAGGGCTTTGGGGGCGTTGCGCTCGCCACACTCAGGACAGATGCTGTACGGTCCTTCGGTGTTGCCACCAATTCGTTTAGCCCGTCCCTTGATAATGTCCACCGGCCCCAAACGCTCAACCGTGTCGGTAAAGTCAAGCACCAAGCAATTCTCTTTATTCGGTGAAATTCGAGTACCTCGGCCCATTCCTTGGACATACAGTACCGGTGACTTAGTAGGACGGCACCAAATAATGCAGTCCACGTCCGGCACGTCAAAACCAACTGATAGCGCCAGCACGGTGACCAAGCAATGAATCTGGCCAGACCGGAAGTCTTGGATTAAGTCTTGGCGCTCCTGCTTAGGTGTCTCACCACACACAACAGCCGCGGTAATGCCAAGGCCATTAAGGTTGTCGGCCAGGCATTCAGCGTTGGCCACACTTGGCGTGAAGGCTATCCACTTGCGGCGCTGTGAGGCCATGTAGACGGCTTCCTTGGCTACTTGCTTAAGGTAACCGGCGACCACCGCGGATAGCTCGCCAACCTTATAGTCACCGTTGGCAATACCGACCTGGCTGGCATCGATGCGGATGGTCATTTTCTCGGTGGGCGGCACCAATGGCGCAATAAACTTTTGCTGCAGCAGCTCGCCCATGGTCACCTTGCTGGCCGTGCCGGTAAACAGCGGATCGTCACCGTCGGTCAGCCAAACCTGGTTACCTCTAAACGGCGTGGCCGTCATGCCGACCGTGCGGAAGTCGCACAGATTACCCAGCTTGGCCAAGAACGTGCGGTACATTCCCTGGGCTTTGGTGTCCACCAAGTGAGCTTCGTCAATAATCACAGCCTTGATGTCACCCAACAAGTGCGCTGACTTGTGAATGCTGCCAATCGTGGCCACAATCACGTCAGCCTGGTGCTGTTTCTTGCCTAAGCTGGCGCTGACAAACCCGACATGGATGTCGTCCGGCAGCAGTGCCTGTAGCTTGGCCGCATTCTGTTCGGCCAGCTCCTTGCTAGGCACCAGGACTACCGTGCGAGGGTGGTAATCCGGCCACTGTGCCCACATTTGTCGCACAATCTCGGCGCAAATCACCGACTTGCCTGCCGCGGTAGGCAACACCAGCAACGGGATGTCGCTAGCATCCTGGTGCTTTGTCCACCAATCAAACAAATCGGTGACCGTGCGCGTCTGGTAGTCGCGCAGGATCATACAATCCTTCCCTCAAACTGGATGCGGATTTTCATCACGTCTTCGTGCACCAAGACTGCCTTGTCTTTGGCTGCATGAATTTCGGCGCTGGCCAAGTGTTTAGGGTTTACCTTGGGGTCTCCGTTGGTGAATTGTTGGCCGTCGGCCATCTGGTACACCACAGCGTCACCGTCCATGTCCATGGGCTTGGCACTCTTGGCCAACAAGATCGGTATGTAGCGGTGATGGCTACAACCGTCGCGCTGCACCTTGTCGGACACCTTTCCAGCATGGACTTCACACAGCCAGTTGCCGTTACCTTCCAACTTAGGCGTGATATGAGCGCATGACCGGCAAGTGGGTGCCGGTACATCGGTGCCATGGCAAATGCTGTGGAAGTCGCAAAACTTACACTCGTACCAGGTCGGATCAGTGCTGATCCCCACCGGTGGCTCAGTGGCGGTAATGATGGCCAGTGCCTTGTCCACAATTGCTTGCGCTGCTTGTGCGTCGTACTCCAAGCGTTCGGTGTAAATGTCGTCGTTGTCTTTATTAACGACAATGTAAATGGCTCGCCTGCAACCGTCTTCGCCAAACTCAGCAATTGACCAGTGCATATATGATTGCATCTGCGCCCAGTGCTCGGGCTTGGCCACCTTCACTCCAGACTTTTGCATTTCCCGAAAATATTTGTCGGATGCTGTTTTTATTTCCAGTATATGCGGGGCTTTAGGTGCTTGGGGTAAGCCAATCACAATGCCGTCGGCATTGCCTCGAAAGTGGTGCCCAGTGCTTGGTTCACTCCAGCCAAATTGTTTGCCGGTGGATGGGTTTACGTCAAAGACCGTGCAGCCAATGGCTCGCAAATCAGCATAAACCCTTGGTTCTTGCAAATGGCCACTGCGAAACACTCGATACAGCCGGCCAGAGAATTCAGCGGGTTTGGACCATCTAAAAGAATACCAATGCTGGCGCAAACAAGGCTTACCAATGGCGCTAGCGCCAAGATAAGGGCGTTGCAACTCGGCGCCATACTTTGCCTTGTAATGGGCAAAGATGGCGTCGGCCACAGGGTCCACGACAGATGCGGGGATTGCGGCCATGGTTTACTTTCTTGCCCAAGCGGGTGCTTTGGACACCGATGCAGCAGCTGGCGGCGCGGATGCGTCGGTTGCCGGTACAAATGCAACGGTTGAACCACCGGCAGACTCATAGCCTTTAACATTGTTGCTGGCCTGGTACTGGCCTTGAGCCTCGCGCACCACTACCTTGACCTTGACGGGCTTAAAGTGCAGGGCTGCGGTGTCTTCCAGCTTGATCACGTTGACGGCGTGGCACAGGGCTGAGAGCTGGCTCTGAGCGATGCGCTGGGTGTCCTCGTTTGTGTGTTGGATGTTGAGGTTCTCCCAAATACGGCGGCCCTTGTACTGGCCATCCAAAACTTCAAAGGTCATTTTCAACCCGGTGCCGTTGCCAGACTTCAGCGGGGCGACATCGGATTCAATGCAATGGGCAAGGTAAGTGCCTGCGGGGATTGGGCCAGTCACGGCCTGGGGTGCTACGGTTGATGCGTCAAAAGAAAAATGTGCCATTTTGTGTTTCCTAGTTAATGGTTGGACTGAAAATCAGGACTGAGCTGCAGTGAGCGCAGCCTGGAATGCCGCCCAGTCAAGCGGCATATTGGTGAGGCCAAAGCGATTACCACCGCAATGAGCTGGATGGGGTTCAACGTGCAAAATGCGCTCGCCGGTAGTGGTGGCTTTGGTTTCTTTCTTGGAAAAGCCTGCGTCGGTCTTGCTGGTAAATATGCGGTAACCGGCATAGCCAATGATGTCGGCCCATTCCTGCACCAAGCCAGCGGCCTTGTCGTGCAACTTTAAAACATGGGAGTCATAGCCCTCGGTCAAGGGATCTTCGATGCGCTTAATCTTGTCGTGAGCAATCAGGATGATGCCCATGCCTTTGGTAGCTCGCAAAACTTCCAAGCCAGACAGCAGGTTGCGCCACTCTTCAGCTGCTGCAACATAACCCTTACCAAAGCCCGGCGCTTCGATGTTCTTCCAGTTGTTTTGCTTGCAGACGTAGTCCTGCAACATGGGTTCAAGCCAATCAAGCGAGTCAATGAACAAGGATTCAAACTTGTGATCCTGACTGATCAGTGTCTCAATGGCTGCGTACACGTCAGCCAGGCTTGCGGCCAACGGAAAAGCGTTAGCGTCTACGGCGTCAGCGCCGTCCTCAGTCAGAATGCCAATGGCGTTAGGTGCCATGGCGGCAAAGGTCGTTTTACCGATCTTGCCTTGGCCAACAATCACAATTTTGGGGGCGCGGACACGGCGGGTCTTAGAGATGGAGTTCAGGTCAAAGCTCATGGTTTGTCTTTCAGGTCAATGGATGGTTTGGCGGGTTTGCTGGTGATGTATTCGGCGGCAGCTGAGTAGGACACGGGGTCTAGCTCGGCCAAAGCTCGCAGGTTCTTTAGTTCGACTTCGGCCTTCCAACGAAAGGCTCGCTGGGCGTTGACCGGCAAAGATTCGTAGCCAGCAGATAACTTCTCAGAATCAACCGTGCGGTTGAGCTTCCAAGTGATGCTGAATTCTTCGTCGTTGTGGGTGCCTTCGCCGGTAGCTGGCTTGGCGTACAGAGCAACTATCTTGCCTTCAATTTCAAGGCGCAAAGCCTTGGCATTGTCTTCGGCTGCCTTGGCGGTTTTCAATGCCGCGGTAAGTTCAGTAATCGTCATTTTGTTCCTCTTCGGTGTATTTAAGGGCGTCGGCTTCAAGTTCATCAACCAAATACTGCAACAGCAAGTGGGCAATGTCTACGTCGCCAACGTAGGCGCTTACAAGGCAGCATTCTGCAATTCGGTCAGGCTCATAGAGCAAGCCCATGGAGTCTTTAGATCCTGACTCGGCAGGGGAGTATTCAAAGTGGCAGACCAAGTCAACCCCTTCGCATTCAATGTTGATTTCCAACAGGCCATCTGGGCAGGGTGGGGCGATGTTCATGGTTGTGTGCTCCAAGCGGCCACCAGTGCGGAGGCGTTGTAAGGGGTTGCGGTTACGGTGGACAAGAAAAGGCCTTTGCGGCGCTGTTTGCGGCCCCAGGCGTCGGTTGCATTAGTGTTAGTCAGTTCGTTGCGTTTGACGGCGTTGTAGACCGTGTGAGCAGCAAAGCCAGCGTCAACCAGTTCTTGCATGGTGCGCGGCTGTTGGCAGAAGTCTTGCAGGTTGGTCATGATGACCACCATGCGACAAGCAATGCGGCCAGGCCAACGCCAATGGCGGTGGCTGCTAAGACATCGAGGATTTTTTCTTTCATAGTGTGCTTTCAAGTTAAGGGGGCCGTGGCCCCGTGGGTTTTAGATGCGTTCAACTGTGCCAACCAAGCTGCCGTCCATGATTTGGAACAAAACAGCTTTGGCGCGGTTAAGAGTTTTGCGGGCACCTTCATTGTTGCCGTGAGCCATTTCTTCTTGAGCGTCTGACATTAAGCCAGCAACTACCATATTGGCACCAGTTAATTTATAAGTGATTGAAGTTTTGATTGACGCAATATATGCGTTGATGTCGTTGACACCGTACATTTGATTTTCTTTGTACTGAGCAAGAGATTGAGCTGATGTTGTCATTTTGTTTCCTTTGTGTTGTTGGCCATTTGGCGCGATGGGCAAGAACCTATTTTCCTGCCCATGACCAGAATTCTAGCAAAAAACTAGATGTTTCTAGCGGTTTGATAGATTATTTTCTAAGTGTTTTCCCTATGCCCCTAGATTTATAGCGATCTGCTAGACTCAGTGCCCTATGAATACTCAAATAACCCCAGATGAGCGCCGACAACTGGCAGAAAAAGTTGGCATGAACGAGCAATATTTGTATCAATGCCTGACCGGCAGGCGTGAGATGAGTGCTTGGGAGGCGGTTCGGATAGAGCAGGAAACTGAGGGAAGAGTTAACCGGAAGATGGTGTGCCAAGGCAGCTGGAAGGCTATATGGCCAGAGCTGGTGTGGGTGCAGGCATGAGCAGTTTATCGAGCATATTCCCCAACGGTTTTGCAGTGGCCACAGCATCGACTGACCTGGTTGATCCGGTTGCCAGTTTTAGAAAGCACTGTGAGGCCAGTGGGTTGACCATCAAGGAGCTGATACCTGATGGCGAGATTCACAGGGTGCCTCACGTGTCGAGCAAGAAGGGGGCACTAGACGGTTGGTACATCTTGCACACTACAGGCAAGATCCCTGTGGGGGTTTGTGGCTGCTGGAAGGAGCCAACATTTGAGGCCAAGTGGGTGGCAGATACTGGCAGGTCGATGACTTTTACTGAGCGCCTAGAGCATGACAAGTGGGTGGCTGAGTTCAAGGCCAAGCGAGAGGCTGAGAGGTTGGCATCCCAAGCGCAGGCGGCAGATCGGGCAGAGGAAGAGGTGTCGACCTATACGGACGCCAGCGCAGACCATCCTTACCTTGTGCGTAAACGTATTGAGCCACACGGGATCAAGATTGACCGTGCTGGCAGGTTGGTGGTGCCGGTGATTGACCAGGCGGGGGAGATACTGAGCTACCAGACCATTGATGCTGATGGCAATAAACGGTTTCTTAAAGGTGGCAAGATCGAGGGTGGCTTTTATGAGTTACGGGGTAACAGGAAGGTGATCTTTATTGGCGAGGGGTTTGCCACTTGCGCCAGTATTTATGAAGCGACTGGGTATACCACGTTGGTGGCGTTTGACTGTGGCAACTTGGCCAAGGTAGCCAAGGCTGCCAAGGAGATGTTCCCAGGTAGTCGGATTGTGATTGGTGCAGACAATGACCAGTTCACGGAGGGCAACCCAGGTATCACTAAAGGGAAAGCTGCTGCCTCCCTTGTTTTTGGTGAGATCGTTTACCCCAACTTTGCGGAGTCTGACTTGTCCAATAAACCAACAGACTTCAATGATTTGCACGTGCTACAGGGTTTGGATGCGGTAAAAGAGCAAATTGAGCGAGTGGCAGGGCCGGTTAAGGACAAGCTGGCATTTGAGTTCACCAGGGCAGACAACCTACAGCTTACCCAGATCCATTGGGTGGTGGATGATTACATTGAGAGCGATTCACTGGCTCAGGTGTTTGGCGACCCAGGCGGTGGCAAGAGCTTTGTGTCCATCGACATAGCTTGCTGCATAGCTACCGGCAAACCATGGCACGGGCACCAAGTACAGCAAGGTGCCGTGTTCTACATTGCCGGTGAAGGGCATAACGGCTTGGCCAGGCGGTTCAAAGCGTGGGAGCTGGGTAACGGCACTAGCCTGCAAGGTGCACCGCTATACAAAAGCCACAGGGCTGCACAGCTGTACGACAGCACCGAGGCGGCCATCGTGGCTGAGTCAGTCAAGCAGCTGTCAACTGAGGCAGGCTGCATACCCAGCATGATCATCATCGATACAGTGGCCAGAAACATGGGCGGGGATGAGAACAGCACCCAAGACATGAATGCCTTTATCCAGCACCTAGACACCTACTTGCGCCAACCATGGAAGTGCTGCGTCTTAGTAGTCCACCACTCAGGAGCCATGGACAAGGAGCGCAGCAGGGGGTCTACAGCTCTCAGAGGCGCACTGGATGCAGAGTACAAAGTGGCGCTGGACTCAGGCACCAAAACCATTCAGTTTGAGTCCAGAAAGATGAAAGATGCCGAAATGCCAGCGGCCAAGAACTTTCAGATCACCCAGGTCGATCTGCCAATCCTAGACAAACACAATCTGCCAGTCAAAGGCGCATACCTTATCAGCGTAGACATCAGCGGTCTGGTCAGCCAAGTCCAAAAGAAAACCTACCTCTCACCAAACCAAAAACTGGTCATGGAATGCCTAGTACTGATCGAAGTTAAGCGCGAACAGGACAACCTCGCCAACTATCCAGTGCAGTACGACGAGTGGCGAGAGAGCGCCAAAGAGCATGGCGTGAAGAACAATAGATTTTGGGAAGTAGTGAAAAGTATGATAGCCAAGGGTATGGTGGTGGAGGTGGAAGGTGGGTATCAGAGTCATCCAGACCATCCGAAACCATCCGAAGTCATCCGAATCGGATGAACAAGGATGCATCCGAATTATCATCCGAATCATCCGAAACCATCCGAAGTCATCCGGATTCCCACCCCGCCAATCATCCGAATCCTTCCTCCTGTGTCTATAGACACAGGAAGGATCGGATGGCGGATGGGCCGGATAGGATCGGAAGGATCGGGAAATGGGAAAGACGGGAAAGGGAACAGGAAATGATCGAAATTAGGATGCCAGTGAAGATTGTGTCGGTTGCAAACTTAAGGTTGCATTGGGCTGTAAAAGCAAAATTGGCCAAAAGTCACCGGTCAAAAGCATTCAGCGCCCTGGCGTCTGTTGCCGCACCACCAGCTCCACCTTGCACACTGGTGTTGACCAGAGTTGCACCGCGAGCATTAGACGGTGACAACCTACAGTCAGCCTTCAAATCAGTGCGCGATGGGGTGGCTGATTGGCTTGGCGTCGATGATGGCCATCAACAGCTCGACTGGCAGTACAAGCAGCGCAAAGATGGCCCCAAAGTCTACGCGGTCGAAATCGAGGTGATAGCATGATGGGGCTGACTTTAGTTGCCGTCAGCTTTTGGGGGAAAGTTGATTCTGTGTGCCAACATACCGAGGCTGTTGGTAATGAGGAGCTGTGGGACAGCACGCGAAAGCGGAAAAGAGGAACTAACAGCACAGATTCAGCGAGTACCCCGCTTTTTTGGCATAACAAACAATTCAATTGTCGCTGTGGGCGATTTTCGAAGACAATTTTCCCAATTACGCGCACGCGCACGGGGCAAGCATGAAAACTTTGGCAGAAAAAACAACTAAAAGCGGCGCGATTATGGGCAGACCGGTGGAATTTCCAATTGAAAACCCAGTCTGGCAGCAGATCATTGATGAGATTGCTGGCGGCAAAAGCCTGTCTGGCGCTTTGCGTTTGGAGGGAATGCCAAGCTATGGTTTGGCCAAGCTGATGATCCGAACCAACCCAGAGTACAAGGAAGCCTACGAAAAGGCCGTAGAAGACCGCGCAGACCGTTTGGCGGAGGAGATTGTTGAGTTGGCTGATATGGTGCCTCCAGACGGCTTAGAAGGCACTGCAATGAGCGCCTGGGTGAATCAGAAACGGTTGCAGGTCGATGCACGCAAATGGGTGGCCAGCAAGCTTAAGCCGCGGACGTATGGCGACCGGCTTGATGTCAGCGTCAGCGACAACCGGATCAGCGTTATTCAGGCGCTGGAGCAGGCGCAAGCTCGAGTGCAGATCGGCATGGCCAAGTCGGACGACATCACTGACATAGAGCCAAAGTAGCATGTGCATATCTTTTAACGCTAAGTCATTGATCTATATGCTTTCTTACGGATTGCTTACAGAATCCATTTTACACGATGTCCATTATGTTAAGTCAATTGTGGATAACTCATGCGTTCCTGCCTACTAATTGTGCAGAATGTAGTTGTCCACAGGGCAATGTGTCTAACCTTGGCCTAATCATGCGCTCAGCCTGTGGATAACTTTTCAATTGGGCTTGGTCGTGGCCGGATGTCGTGTGGCCAGCGCCCATGGCCTGCCCACCGGCTGGCCGGGCGGGGGGGTAGGGCCAGCGCAAAGGCCGCGCCGGAACGGGTGCCCCCACGCACAATTTTTTATTTTTTTAAGGTATATTAAGCCGATCAAAACAGGGGTTTATTTATGGCCACAAATAACTTGGCACCCGGCGGCAGAAATGTATTGAGTTCTATGCTGGGTTGGATGCAAGATCCAAACCGGACGCAGCAAATGCAAGGTATTGGCCAAGCGCTTAGTGGTAAAAATTTGCAGGAATCTCAACAACGCTGGCGTGATTTGCAGGCGAAGGCTTTTGGTGACAAGAGAAATCCGCTGAAGGTAACTGACCAGGCTGCGTTTGAGGAATTGTCGAATATGACGATGGCGGGGCCGATGTCGTTTGCCTCAATGGGCATAACCAAGGGTGTTAAGCCTGCAACTGATTTACAGAAATTGCAGGACATTACCGAGCAATATCAGAAATTAAGCAGCAAGGATCGAGATCTGGCTGATTTAGCTTTTACTGGTGAGGTGACGGGTAGTGCGGTGCCGCGGTCCGAAGTGAAGAAGATACTCAAGGGCAATCCGGACATAGCCAAGTCGATATTGAACAATCCGGCTTTTAAGATTAACGGGTATGTGCCCAAGTCGGTAATTGATGATGCGTTGAGTACGCGCATGAGGATGAAGGGTGAAACACCGACGACGCCAGGGGCGAAGGCGAGCGAAGCTGAGTGGAAGGCTTGGGGTGAGAAGCACGGGGTGAATATGACGGTGACTGAGCCTCAGTCGTTGGGCATTACTGATTTGACCAGCAAGAGGGAGATCAAGATACCTGGTGGTTTGGAGGGTAAGTTTACGGTGCCGGATATGTTTTGGATGAAGGCAAACAACATTGACCCTGGTGCGCTGCCGAAGGATTTGCATGATCAGTTGATGCAGAAATTGATCAGGACGCATGAGGTGGCGAATCCGGATCAAGTGGATATGTTTAACCGGTTGAGCTTTGCTCAGTTGTCGCCTAATGCGCCGTTGACGCCGAATGAATTTTTGGCGCAGCGGTTGCGGTTGACGAATATGGATGAGCTGAAGGCTTTGGCCAGTAGGGTTGGCGAGCCTGGTTTGTCTGTGACGGCGCAAGGGCAGACGGGAGTGCAGGCAGCTGGCCGCGGTGGTATGGGAGTGCTGGGCACGGCTGAGTTGAAGAATCAGGCGATGTTGGCCAAGTTGATTTTGGACAAGCCGGAGATGTTTCAGATTGCACCTGGTGAGACTATGCGCGACGTGACGTTGAGGGTGATGAATCAGGTGCCGGGTTTGGGGCCGAAGACTGCGTCGCTTGGCACGCCTTGGTTGGACTTGAACCGTGCAAACACGTCGGCAGTTGACTTGCACATGATCCGGCACTCGTATGAGAGGATGCTGGACGATCCGATTGTGGGCGAGGCTTTTAGAACGCGCATGGCTGGCAAGTTGGGAGTTGAGCCGACTAAAGAAGCTATTTTGGGAGTGCCGACAAAGAAGGTTGAGAAGGCTGCGATTGACGTGATTGGTGGATCATCATTGTCGAAGATGTACCGCACAAGAACTGGCGAATTGAACGAGATACCTGGTGTGGCCACGCCTGAGAAGTTGGCGTTTGAGCCTAAGCAGCTGCAAGATTTCAACCCGTTTTACAAGAGAGTGGTTGACTACGTTGATGAGTCTAGGGGTGAAAATCCGGCGATTGAGTTGTTTCCCGAGCAGTGGCGCAAGTGGGACGTGTACCGGCAACGGTTAGAGCCGCATGAGTTTGCTCATCCGGACTACAGGTTGTTGCCTAAGCAGTCATGGGAAGAGATGCGAGATGCGCTGACGGCGCACAAGCAAGCAGGGTACACCGGCACTAAGCCGGTGATGAAGGAAGGCGATTGGCGACAGCTGTACTATGGTGCCGCCACTCCAGCAGCCTTAGCTGGCACGGCAGCATTAGCTGGTGGAGCAATGGCTGCAAAAAATATGCTGGCGCCACAACCGGCGCCAGAACAGCCAGCCAACTACATGTTGTCGCCATACTGATGCAAACCACAATTTACAAATCTGAAGAAGAACAAAAGCTGATGGTGGAGTTATGGTCACCGGCCATAGCTGATGATCCGGAGGCTTTTGTGCTTTTTGCATTTCCTTGGGGCCAGAAGAATACTCCGCTGGAGAAGTTTAGTGGCCCACGCAAATGGCAGAGGGAAGTGCTCAGAGACATTACCCAGCACATCAAGAAGCAAAAGGGTTTGATTGACTATGACACCATCCGCATGGCCGTGTCATCCGGTCGAGGCATTGGCAAATCAGCCTTGGTGTCCTGGTTGATTTTGTGGATGCTAACCACCCGCATTGGTGGCTCAGTAGTGGTCAGCGCCAACAGCGAGAACCAGCTGCGCTCAGTTACCTGGGCCGAGCTGACCAAATGGGCTGCAATGCTCATTAACTCGCACTGGTGGGAAATCAGTGCTACCAAACTGGTGCCAGCACAATGGTTGACCGAGCTGGTTGAGCGCGATTTGCGTAAAGGCACCCGTTATTGGGCATGTGAGGGCAAGCTCTGGAGTGCTGAAAACCCCGATTCTTACGCTGGTGTGCACAATCAAGACGGGATGATGCTGATTTTTGACGAATCCAGCGGTATACCTAACCCGATTTGGGAAGTTGGAGCTGGATTCTTTACTGAAAACACGCCGGACAGGTACTGGTTTGCATTTTCCAACCCCCGGCGCAATGAGGGCTACTTTTTTGAGTGTTTTCACGCCAAACGGGACTTTTGGACGTCAAAAATTGTGGATGCTAGGACGGTGGAGGACACCGACAAGTCGATTTATGAGCAGATCATTGCCGAATATGGCGAGGACAGCAGCCAGGCTAAGGTTGAGGTTTATGGCGAGTTCCCTTCAGCTGGTGAGGATCAATTTATCAGCCCGGTGATTGTGGATGATGCTGCCAAGCGCCCGCGTTACAAGGATTTGACGGCACCAATCATCCTTGGAGTTGATCCAGCCAGGGGTGGCGCAGATTCGACGGTGATTGTGGTGAGACAAGGACGGGACATTGTGGCCATAAAGCGGTACAAGGGCGAGGACACGATGGAGATTGTGGGCCGAGTGATTGATGCGATTGAGGAATACAAGCCAACGCTTACCGTCATTGATGAGGGTGGCCTTGGGTATGGGATACTAGACCGGCTGACAGAACAACGCTACAAAGTCAGAGGGGTGAACTTTGGAGGCAAGGCCAAGCACTCGCAGGCATTTGGAAATAAGCGAGCAGAGATGTGGAACGACATGCGTAACTGGCTGAAATCTGCTAGTATCCCCACAGATCGGCAGCTGAAGGCTGATTTCACTGGCCCAACGAAGAAACCAAATTCTTCAGGCACTATATTTTTGGAAGGCAAGAAAGAGATGCGAGCAAGAGGGTTAGCTTCACCGGATGCAGCTGATGCACTTGCTGTTACATTTGCATTTCCTGTAGCGCACAGAGAATACAGGGAGCCTACAATCAGGCAACTTTCTTCTCAAAGCGCAGTTTCAACCGGATGGATGGGAGCGTAGAATGGCAACTAAACCTGGACTTTATGCAAACATTCACGCCAAACAGGCACGTATTGCCGCGGGCAGCAAAGAAAAAATGCGCCCTGTAGGCGCAAAAGGCGCTCCAACAGCCAAAGATTTCAAAGACTCGGCCAAAACTGCAAAGAAGAAATAACATGCCACTCGTTAAATCCAAATCACCCGAAGCCTTCCGCAAGAACATCAAAGCCGAAGTCGCTGCCGGTAAGCCGGTCAAACAGGCCGTGGCAATCGCTTACGCAACCAAGCGTGAAGCAGAAAAGAAGAAAAAATAATGGCAGATTACACAGGCATCGCCGCAGCCGGTGCTGTGGCCAACGGCGGCAAGCAAAAGGACACATCATCCAGTGTCTTGGCGACTGCTCGCGCGCGGTTGGACATGGCTATCGCCGCGCTGTCTGAATCCCGCGAAGATGAGATTGACGACCTGAAGTTCTACGCTGGTTCGCCCGACAACCATTGGCAATGGCCAGCGGACGTACTGGCCACCCGAGGCGCGGTTCAAGGTCAGACCATCAACGCCAGGCCGTGCCTGACAATCAACAAACTGCCCCAGCACGTAAGGCAAGTGACCAATGACCAACGGCAAAACCGCCCAAGTGGCAAAGTTATTCCAGCCGATGACCACGCAGACATTGAAGTTGCAGAAATCTTCAACGGCATGGTCAGACACATCGAGTACATCAGCGACGCCGACGTCGCGTACGATACTGCGTGTGAAAACCAAGTCTCCTACGGCGAAGGCTACATCCGCATCCTGACCGAGTATTGCGACGCAGACACGTTTGACCAAGACATCAAGATTGGCCGTGTTCGTAACTCATTCAGCGTCTACATGGACCCAACCATTCAAGACCCAACCGGCGCAGATCAACAATGGTGCTTTGTCACTGAAGACATCCCCAAAGACGAATACACCCGCAAATACCCTAACTCAGCGCCCATCACCACACTGCAATCGCTGGGTGTGGGCGACCAAAATCTGAGCCAATGGCTCACCGAAGATACTATCCGCGTTGCTGATTACTACTATGTAGATTACGACAAATCAACGCTTAACTTGTACCCAGGGAACGTGACCGCTTTTGAAGGCACCCCAGAGGACAAACAACTGAAAGAAATTTATGGCAAACCTAAAAGATCTCGTGAATCGGATCGTGTCAAGATTAAATACTGCAAGATTAACGGTTATGAAATTCTTGAAGAACGCGATTGGGCGGGGAAATACATCCCCGTAGTCCGCATTGTTGGCAATGAGTTTGAAGTCGATGGCCGCTTGTACGTGTCTGGCCTTGTGCGTAACGCCAAAGATGCCCAGCGCATGTACAACTACTGGGTGAGCCAAGAGGCAGAGATGCTGGCCTTGGCACCCAAGGCACCGTTTATCGGCTACGGTGGCCAGTTTGAAGGCTATGAGAACCAGTGGAAGACTGCAAACACGACCAACTGGCCGTATTTGGAAGTCAATCCAGACGTTACAGACGGCGCAGGCTCAATCCTGCCATTACCCCAGCGGGCACAGCCTCCAATGGCCTCCAGCGGGCTGTTGCAGGCCAAAGCAGGCGCTTCTGAGGACATCAAAGCATCTACTGGCCAATACAACGCGTCTTTAGGTATGTCGTCCAACGAGCGCAGCGGCAAAGCCATTCTGGCCCGCCAGCGCGAGGGTGATGTGGGCACTTACCACTACGGTGACAACTTGGCCCGTGGTGTACGGCACATCGTGCGCCAGTTGGTGGACTTGATCCCCAAGGTATACGACACCCAACGTGTGGCTCGCATCATTGGTGTGGACGGCGAAACCAATATGGTCAAGCTGAACCCTGACCAGCCGGAAGCAGTCCGCAAGATTACCGATCAAAACAACCCTGACATTGTGATTGACAAAATTTACAACCCAAGTGTCGGCAAGTACGACGTGGTGGTTGCTACCGGCCCAGGCTACGCAACCAAGCGCCAAGAAGCCTTGGAAGCAATGGCTCAACTGTTGCAGGGTAATCCGCAACTGTGGTCTGTGGCCGGTGACCTGTTCGTCAAGAACATGGATTGGCCAGGTGCCCAAGAGATGGCCAAACGCTTTGCTAAGACCATTGATCCTAAGCTCATGGAAGACGGCGACAAGTCACCAGAGTTGCAAATGGCCGAGCAGCAAATGCAAGCAATGGGTCAAGAGATGGAGCAGATGCACCAGATGATCACCAATGTTGGCAAATCCATTGAGATGCAAGACATGGAGCGCAAAGACTTTGAAGCTCAGGTAAAACTTTACGAAGCCGAGACCAAACGAATTGCTGCGGTGCAAGCAGGTATGAGCGAGCAACAGATCCAAGATATTGCTATGGGCGTGGTTGCTGCGGCAATGGAATCGCAAAACATGGTCAATGAAATGCCTGGCCGTGAACAGCAACAGGAAATGGAAACTATGCCACCACAAGGAATGCCCCAATGATGTACAAGGCCGCTGATTTCGTAGGAATGCTGTTCCTTGCCCGTGATGTGGCGCACAGCGTCCACCTTAACACTCGCAGCTATTCCAAGCACGTTGCGCTCAACACGTTCTATGACAGCATCATTGACCACGCAGACGCATTTGCTGAAGCCTATCAAGGCCGTCATGGTCTGATGGGGCCAATTACGCTGCATTCGGCTACCAAGACGTCCAACATCATTGACTTTTTGCAAAGCCAATTGGACGATATTGAAAAATGCCGTTATGAAGTGGTAGACAAATCTGATTCATCATTGCAGCAATTGATTGATAATATCGTTGAACTGTACCTCACAACCCTCTACAAACTCCGCTTTTTGGCGTAAGGAAACATCATGGCAAACTACATGCAATTGGCCGCGACCAAACAAGTCAAAGTTGGTGCAGGCAAACTTTTCGGTATTTTTGTGTCGGCAACTTCAAGCGGTACATTGGTCATTTATGACTCAGGCGCGTCCAGCACCGGTGACCCCAAGATTTCTGACACCATCACCGTAGCCGCAGGCACAACGTACTTGAACATTCCTGCGGGTCTGTATTTCAACAAAGGACTGTATATAGTGCTTGGTGGCACTTCAGCGTCCTTTACAGTAGCATACGAATAAAGGTTAATCATGGCCGTCAATCTTTCCGCGCTTGCTGGAGCAGGCCAACAGTTTTTTGATAACAGCGGCGTAATTTTGTCGGGTGGCAAGTTGTACAGCTACGCGGCTGGAACAACAACGCCTCAAGCTACATACACTTCCGCTTCTGGCTCTACCGCGCACACAAATCCTATTATTTTAAATTCAGCAGGCCGTGTCGCAACAGGTGAAATTTGGCTGACTGCGGGAAGCAACTATAAGTTTGTTTTGTATACCAGCACTGATGTTTTAATTGCTACTTGGGACAACATTACTGGTATTAACGGCACAGGCATTACATCTAATGCTTCGAATGTCACATACGACCCCGCAGGAACTGGCGCTGTAGCAACTACGGTGCAAACCAAATTGCGGGAAAGTGTAAGTCTTGCAGATTTTGGTGGGGTTCAAAACGGTACAACTGATGACACTGCTGCATGGGACTTGATGATTGCAAATGCACCATCAGGCGCAACTTGTTTGATTAGCGGCCCATCACTTATTTCCTCAACAATTGTTGTTAACCGAAAACTTCAATTTGAATTTCAAGGAAATGCTGCCGTAGCTAAAACGGAATTACCTTACGCTTATATTCTTAAAAAATCAACAATGACAACTGCTGGTTTACAAATTTCATACGACGGATTTGTAATGCGTGGTGGCGGTGTTGTTGGTCAAACAGGCAACACTGGCGATGGTATTCAAGTTTTGGCTAATAACGTCACTTTATACAATCCTTGCGGGATAAATTGTGGTGGAGATGGTATTCGTATTGGTTCTGATTCTGTGGGTATAAATGCAAATACATTTTGCATCATTAAACCAGTTTGTTCACAAAATACGGGCAATGGAATTTACATAAACGATGAAGGTACTCCATCTGGCCCTGATGCTAATGCTGGAACAATCATTACTCCATTTTGTCAAGGAAATACGTTAGATGGAATACGAATTAAAAATGCAGTTAAAAACACAATCATAGGGCCATTGCTAGAAGAAAATACTGGTGCTGGTTTACGCATCCAAACAACAGGTCAATATACTACTGCTGTTGGTGGTGATTACGAAGGCAATACTGCTGGTGACATTATTATTGAAGCTGGTTCTTCGTGGAATCAACTAATCAGTCCTGGTGTGCTTGGAACAATTACTGATAACGGTCAGTCAACAACCATAATAGATAGAGCTTCAATTCAAACTGGTTCTTTGGCTGGTGCTGTATTTAACAATGGAACTACTGGTGCTTCATATTCTGGCTCTAATGAATGCTACGTTCAGTTAAATGGAGACGCTAACCCTCGTGCAAAGTTTGGTTGGAGTGCGGCTGCTGCCCCACTTACAGGGCTAGTTGCTGGTCAAGTAATGCACTGTCAAAACACAATGTGGGTTACAAGTCGAGATACCGTATCAGGCAGAGTGCGATTAGCCGCTGGTACTGGACTTACTGCATTTGTTCAGCTTGACCCGCAAAATTTAGTGTTTGAAATTAGTGGTGTAGACCCTAAATTTTCAGGCACAAATTCTACTGGCTCTAACACCCCAGCTTTAGGGTCTAACTTTCCTGGGGTGACTACTACCGCACCATATACATGGATACGGGCTAAAGCAGCAGACGGTACTACGATATATATACCAGCTTGGAAATAAAAAAGTAAATGGCTAACAGCAAAATATCAGCCCTTACTTCAGCTACCACGCCTTTGGCGGGGACTGAGACTTTGCCTGTTGTCCAATCAAGCGCAACAACCAAAGTTACTGTTGCTAACTTGACTGCTGGTCGGGCTGTAAGTGCTGCAAGTCTTTCTTTAACTACAACTCCTTTGCCTGTTAGCAGTGGTGGTACAGGGCTAAGTACATTAACAGCAGGGCGTATTCCTTTTGGGGCAACTGCTACAACCCTTAGCTCTGCCTCAGTATTATCTTGGGATAATACAAATACAAGATTAGGTGTTGGTACTGGTTCACCAACACAAACTTTATCTGTTGTAGGGGCAAGTTTTACAGGCGCGGCTTTTAACGGTCAGTCTTATGGTGACAGCACTGAACGATTGCGTATTGGCTATAAAGATGGAACGCCAGATACAGGGCTTGTTCCAGCGCAAATTATTGAAAGTACAGTTCAACTTCATATAGCGTCAAGAGATAATGCAAATGGCGCAATCCTTTTTTATAGCGGGACAGGTGTTGTTGAACGAATGCGAATTGCTGGTACTGGAGACATAACAGTTTCAACGGGTAATGTGATCCAAGGCACAGCAGCCAAAGGATTTGATTTTTCTGCCAACACCCCGTTAGCTGGTAAGACCAGCACAATATTAAACTGGTATGAGGAAGGCACTTGGACTCCCAATCAAGGCGCAGGTTTAACTCTTGTTGGTGCATTTAGCTCAACAGGCCGATACACACGCATTGGTAGACAGGTAAGCATTAGTGGAACAGTTACAGGTGCAACAAGTGTTGCCGTAACTGCCGCTGGTGTCATTACGAGCAATCTTCCTTTTACTGTTGTAACGGCAGGACATGGAGACGCAACGAACGCTGCTGTTACTGCTTCTGCTACGGTTATTTGCACAGGCACAAGCGTAACGGCTGCCGCCGCAATTGCGGCTACGGGAACAATTACATTTTCTGCAACCTACTTTGTCTAAGGAAACATCATGCTTGAAAAACAAACATTCATAGACCGAATTGAAATACTAAACAACCAAACCGTAGCAGTACGGTACTTGGTAACCATTACTGAAGATGGTCTACTTTTAGCTGAACAATCCAAAGGCAACTATATCCGACCAGGCGATGACTACAGCGCAGAGGATGCCAAAGTTCAAGCCA
>Ga0209299_1000594_pt1 | contig 20591 bp, 23 predicted proteins | sample S_140806_MF_Meta_FD_187326 | JGI IMG/M metagenome (GOLD analysis project Ga0209299, IMG submission 187326) | Freshwater microbial communities from Lake Simoncouche, Canada to study carbon cycling - S_140806_MF_MetaG (SPAdes) (version 2) | ecosystem: Environmental > Aquatic > Freshwater > Lake ...
CTGTGCGCGCAGACTTTGACTATGTGGGTAAGGTCAAGCAAGGCGCACGTCTAAAAGTAGCCACTAAATACACCACGATTGCACGCGACTTCTTTGCCAGCAAAGGTGTGCATGTGGACATGGTGAAGTTGTACGGCTCAATGGAATTAGCGCCTTTAACCGGCTTAGCCGATGCCATCGTCGACTTGGTCTCGACGGGCAATACGCTCAAAGCCAACCACTTGGTGGAAGTGGAGCGCATCATGGACATCAGCTCGCGTTTGGTGGTGAATCAAGCCTCGCTCAAAATGAAGCAAGCGCAGATTCGCCCCATCATTGACGCTTTTGCAAAGGCATTGGCCTGAATATGCCCAAGCCGCTTCGACTTTCGACTGCTAGCCCTAACTTTGAAGCCGACTTCAAAGCCCGCTTGCATTGGTCGGCCGATACCGATGCGGCGATCGAGCAACGCGTGGCAGATATCTTGGCGGATGTGAAGCAACGTGGCGACGCCGCAGTCATCGAATACACAGAGCGCTTTGATGGTTTGAAAGCTACCGACATGTCCGCTTTGGAGATGACCCAAGCCGAACTCAAAGCCGCGTTCGACGGTCTGCCCGCTGTTCAGCGCACTGCGTTAGAAGCTGCAGCTGCGCGTGTGCGCAGCTACCACGAGGCGCAGAAAAAAGCCAGTGGTGAGAGCTGGACTTACCGCGATGCGGACGGCACTTTGTTAGGACAAAAAGTCACGCCGCTAGACCGCGTAGGAATTTATGTACCAGGCGGAAAAGCTGCTTACCCCTCCAGCGTATTGATGAATGCCATTCCTGCGCATGTGGCGGGCGTGCAAGACATCATCATGGTGGTGCCTACCCCGCATAGCGAAAGAAACGCATTGGTGTTGGCCGCTGCCTATGTGGCAGGCGTCAGCCGCGCATTCACCATTGGTGGTGCGCAAGCCATAGCCGCCTTGGCCTATGGCACGCAAACCATTCCAGCCGTTGACAAAATCACCGGCCCTGGCAACGCTTATGTAGCTGCTGCCAAGCGCCGCGTGTTTGGTACGGTGGGCATCGACATGATTGCGGGCCCTAGCGAAATTTTGGTGTTGGCCGATGGCACAACACCCCCTGACTGGGTGGCCATGGATTTGTTCAGCCAAGCCGAACACGACGAACTCGCGCAAAGCGTGTTGCTCTGCCCCGATGCTGGCTTCATCACCGAAGTGCAAGCGGCGATGGAAAAACTTCTTCCCCAAATGCCGCGCCGCGAGATCATTGCCAAGTCACTCCATGGCCGTGGCGTTTTGATTCACACCCGCAGCATGGAAGAAGCATGCGAGATCAGCAACCGCATTGCGCCTGAACATTTAGAAGTGTCTAGCCAAGACCCGCACCGTTGGGAGCCCTTGTTGCGCCACGCTGGGGCGATTTTCTTAGGCGCATTTACCAGCGAGAGTTTGGGCGACTATTGCGCAGGCCCTAACCATGTATTACCAACGAGCGGCACAGCGCGTTTCAGTTCGCCTTTGGGTGTGTATGACTTTCAAAAACGCAGTAGCTTGATTGAAGTCAGCAGCAAGGGCGCACAAACGCTTGGCCAAATTGCGTCAGTACTGGCGCATGGCGAAGGCCTGCAAGCCCACGCCATGGCGGCCGAAATGCGCATGCAGAAAGACGCACCATGACCACGCCTTTGCGTTTCATCCGTCAAGATGTGCAATCGATGCACGCTTATGCGATCCAGCATTCCGATGGCATGGTCAAACTCGATGCGATGGAAAACCCGTTTTCTTTAAGCCCAGAGTTACAAGCCGAATTAGGCCAACGCTTAGGCGCACTGGCTATCAACCGTTACCCCGGTTCGCGCGTCGACGATTTGCGTGCCGCTTTGTCGCGCTATGTGGATTTACCGCAAGGCTATGGCCTGATGCTTGGCAACGGTTCTGACGAGTTGATTTCTCTTTTGGCCATGGTTTGCGCCGTGCCAGGCGCCAAAGTGCTGGCGCCAGAACCGGGCTTTGTGATGTACGCGATGAGCGCCAAGTTACAAGGCTTACCATTCATTGGCGTGCCCTTGACTGCAGACTTTGCTTTGGATGAGCGCGCCATGTCTGACGCGATTGCGCAACACGAACCCGCGATTGTTTACATCGCGTATCCCAACAACCCAACAGCGAATTTATGGGACACGCAGGTTATCCGCCGTTTGATTGCCCAAGTCAGCGCTTATGGTGGTTTGGTGGTGATGGACGAGGCGTATCAGCCGTTCTCTAGCTTAAGTTGGTTAGATGAAATTCGCCGCGATCCCGCTAGCAATTCGCATGTGTTGCTGATGCGCACACTTTCCAAATTCGGTTTGGCTGGTGCGCGTTTGGGCTATATGTTGGCGCCGACTGCCTTGTTGAACGAAGTCGACAAATTGCGTCCACCCTACAACGTCAGCGTGCTCAATGCCGAGTGCGCCTTGTTCGCTTTGGAGCATGCCGATGTCTTTGCTGTGCAAGCCAAAACTGTCTGCGATGAACGCTCAGCGCTGACCCAAGCCCTGCAAGCCATGCCAGGCGTGACACCTTTCCCCAGCGACGCCAATATGATGCTGGCGCGTTTTGAGGGTGGCCCCGACACAGCCACCCGTGTGTTTGAGTCACTCAAGGCGCAAAAAGTCTTGGTCAAAAACGTTTCTAAAATGCACCCGTTGCTGACAAACTGTTTGCGCCTGACCATCGGCACCCCACAGGAAAACCAACAACTGTTGGCTGCATTAGCAGTTGCACTGAAATAAAAAACCGAAAGTCCACCATGACCGCTCGCATTGCCGAAGTCAGCCGTAAAACGGCCGAGACCCAAATCACCGTCAAGGTCAATCTTGACGGTACGGGCGTGTCCAAACTGTCTACTGGCATTGGTTTTTTTGACCACATGCTCGACCAAATCGCGCGCCACGGTTTGATCGATTTAGAGATCCACGCCACTGGCGATTTGCATATCGACGGCCACCATACGGTGGAAGATGTAGGCATCACTTTGGGCCAAGCCGTGGCCAAAGCCATTGGCGACAAAAAAGGTATTACCCGTTATGGCCACGCCTATGTACCGTTGGATGAAGCTTTAAGCCGTGTGGTGGTCGACTTCTCTGGCCGTCCTGGCTTGGTGATGCACGTGCCGTTCAAGGCCGGCATGATTGGCGAGTTCGATAGCCAATTGGCTTACGAGTTTTTCCAAGGTTTTGTGAACCATGCCTTGGTGACATTGCACATTGACAACTTGCGCGGTGAAAACGCGCACCACCAAGCCGAAACTGTTTTCAAAGCCTTTGCCCGCGCCTTGCGTGCTGCGCTGACGCCGGACCCCCGTTCGGCGGGCGTCATTCCTTCGACCAAAGGATCTCTTTGAACACCATTGCGGTGGTTGATTACGGCATGGGTAATTTGCGCTCGGTGGCGCAAGCGGTGATCCATGCGGCATCCTTGGTGGACCAGGCTGAGGTGGTCGTCACATCCAACCCGCAGGTGGTGCGAGACGCCCACCGTGTGGTGTTGCCCGGCCAAGGTGCGATGCCAGATTGCATGTCGGAATTGAAGGCCTCTGGATTGCTCGAGGCGGTATTGGACGCGGCGGCTAAAAAACCCCTGTTTGGCGTTTGCGTAGGCATGCAGATGTTGCTAGACCACAGCGCCGAGGGCGATACACCGGGCCTAGGTTTGATTCCCGGTGAAGTCATCAAATTTGATCTAGCAGGAAGAACCCAAGCCGACGGCAGTCGCTTCAAAGTCCCGCAAATGGGTTGGAACCAAGTGGTTCCAACGCAACCCCATCCTTTATGGGATGGGGTGCCCAGTAACAGTTACTTTTATTTTGTGCATAGCTTCTACGCCAAACCTAAAAATGCGTCACATATTGCGGCCGAAACCGACTACGGTGGACTTTTTGCGTGCGCCATCGCACGGGACAACATTTTTGCGACACAATTTCACCCCGAAAAGAGCGCGGCGCATGGCTTGGCCTTGTACCGCAATTTCATCCACTGGAACCCTTGAACTCCACCCGCCATCATGCTTCTCATCCCTGCCATTGACCTCAAAGACGGACATTGCGTGCGCCTCATCCAAGGCGACATGAACCAGGCTACCACCTTCAGCGAAGACCCCGCACAAATGGCACTCGATTGGGTTGCCAAAGGTGCGCGACGTTTGCACTTGGTGGATTTGAATGGCGCGTTTGCGGGCAAACCGCAAAACAATGCAGCTATCAAAGCGATTTTGCGGGCCGTGGGTGACGATATTCCAGTGCAACTCGGTGGCGGTATTCGCGACTTGGACACCATCGAAAAATACATTGATGCGGGCATGCGCTACGTCATCATCGGCACTGCGGCAGTCAAAAGCCCTGGGTTTTTACAAGACGCTTGCTCGGCCTTTGGCGGCCACATCATCGTGGGCTTAGATGCCAAAGACGGCAAAGTGGCCACAGACGGTTGGAGCAAATTAACGGGTCACGAAGTGATTGACCTTGGGAAAAAATTCGAAGACTACGGCGTCGAATCCATTATCTACACCGACATCGGCCGTGATGGCATGTTGAGCGGCATCAACATCGACGCAACCGTCAAACTCGCACAAGCGCTCACCATTCCCGTCATCGCATCGGGTGGTTTGTCCAATATGGCTGACATCGAAAAACTCTGCGAAGTCGAAGACGAGGGCGTCGAAGGCGTGATTTGTGGACGCGCGATTTACAGCGGTGACCTTGATTTTGAAAAAGCCCAAGAGCGCGCAGATGAACTCAATGGTTGAGTATTTCCGCAATCTCCCCTGTTACCGTTTGAGCCTGGCCTGTGGCGACAGCGTATTGATTGCCTTGCAAGGTGCGCAAGTGTTGTCGTGGGTGTCGCAAGGGCATGAGCGTTTGTTCTTGAGCCCCAACAACAAGTTTGATGGACATACACCAATACGTGGCGGTGTGCCCATTTGCTTTCCACAATTTAACCAGCGTGGTCCTTTGCCCCGTCACGGTTTTGTCCGAAACATGGAATGGGAGGCACAAGATCGCGTGGAGTCGCCTGACATTGCTTTTCAAGACTTTTCGTGTGCCACTCAGGCGCATACCTTGGCGCATTGGGAGTTTCAGTTTGAAGCCCAGTACCGCGTGGAAATTGAGCCCGGGCAACTCAACCTCACATTGCGAGTGATTAACAACGACTCAAATGCGCTTCAATTCACGGGCGCGCTGCATACCTATTTGGCAGTGGACGACATCGCTTTAACCGAACTGCGCGGTTTGGACGGCTTGCCAGAATGGGATGCCTTAGAAGACGTTCACCACATTGCGCCTCCAAGTTTGCATTTCGACGGAGAGTTTGACCGCGTCTACCACGCAGGTGACAACGCTTTGCATGTGCAAGACGGCAGTAGCTTGTTACAAATTGAACAAAGTCCCAGTTGGGCGCATACCGTGGTGTGGAACCCCGGTGCTGAAAAGTCAGTGCAAATGCCAGACCTTCCAGACGATGGTTTTGCGCGCATGCTTTGCGTGGAAGCGGCCCAAGTATTTGAGACCGTGCACCTAGAGCCGCAAGAAGAGTGGCAAGGCTGGCAGCGTTTGCGCGTGGTCGGCTAAAGATGCTTGCCAAGCGCATCATCCCTTGCTTGGATGTCACTGGCGGCCGCGTCGTCAAAGGCGTGAACTTCGTCGAGTTGCGCGATGCGGGTGACCCGGTTGAAATTGCTGCGCGCTACAACGACCAAGGCGCCGACGAACTCACTTTTCTTGACATCACCGCCACCAGCGATGCGCGCGATGTCATCTTGCACATCATCGAAGCGGTGGCCTCGCAGGTGTTTATTCCGCTGACGGTGGGGGGTGGTGTGAGAACGGTGGAAGATGTACGACGTTTACTTAATGCGGGTGCAGACAAAGTGAGCTTTAACTCGGCGGCGATTGCCAACCCGCAGGTGATTCGCGATGCCTCTAATAAATATGGCGCCCAGTGCATCGTGGTGGCGATTGATGCCAAACGTCGGACAGCAGAAGATGCACATCGCCTTGGCATTGATGGACAACCAGTGGGTGACGGATGGGATGTATTTAGCCATGGCGGCCGTAAAAACGTGGGCTTAGACGCGGTGGCGTGGGCAAGCCAAATGGCGAACTTCGGTGCAGGCGAAATTTTGCTTACCAGCATGGACCGCGATGGCACCAAACGTGGATTTGATTTGGAACTCACCCGCGCAGTGGCTGATGCTGTCAGCGTGCCCGTGATCGCCTCAGGCGGCGTGGGCAACCTGGACCATTTGGCAGACGGAGTGCAGCAAGGCGGTGCAGATGCGGTCTTGGCTGCCAGCATTTTTCACTACGGCGAATTCACGGTCGCGCAAGCCAAAGCCTGCATGGCGGCGCGGGGTATACCTGTTCGATTAGGCTGAATTCGTTTTCTCTGGCTGTTTGCGCAGACCATTCCCTCAAGCGTAGGCAAAATAGACCATATTCACATACTAAAGCGGCATGACTACCAACTGGCTAGACACCATCCAATGGGACAACAAAGGCCTTGTCCCCGTTATCGCCCAAGAGCAATCCACCGGCGACGTGCTGATGTTTGCGTGGATGAACCGCGAGGCGCTCCAACTCACCGCTGAATTAAAGCGCGCGGTGTACTTCAGCCGCTCACGTAACAAACTTTGGTTCAAGGGCGAAGAGTCAGGCCACATGCAAACCGTGCACGATATTCGCATCGACTGCGACAGTGACGTGGTTTTGCTTAAGGTGACGCAAGAGGGGCATGACCCCGGCATTGCCTGCCATACTGGCCGCCACAGTTGTTTTTACCAACGTCTAGAGGGCGATACGTGGCAAGTGTGCGAGCCCGTTCTGAAAGACCCTGAATCTATTTACAAGTGAACACCATGCGTTCCAACCCAGCCAATACCTCTGACACTTTGATGCGTCTTGCCGACGTCATTGAAACGCGCAAACCCGCCAACGGCGGTGACCCCGAAAAAAGCTATGTCGCCCGCTTGCTGCACAAAGGGCCTGACGCATTTTTGAAAAAAATTGGCGAAGAAGCCACGGAAACGGTGATGGCTGCCAAAGACATCGACAACGGTGGCGACCGCGCTAAGTTGGTCAATGAGGTCGCTGACTTGTGGTTCCACAGCATGATCGCACTGGCCCACTATGGTTTGACACCCGCTGAGGTGGTGGATGAGCTTGCCCGCCGCGAAGGCTTGAGCGGTTTGGAAGAAAAAGCCCTGCGCAAAGCGCAACAACGAGAGGACGCTGGGGAATAAGCATGCAAGACGCGAACTGTATTTTTTGCAAAATCATTGCGGGGCAGATCCCTTCGCGCAAGGTCTATGAGGACGACGAGATTTTTGCTTTCCACGATATCAACCCCTGGGCGCCCGTGCATTTTTTGATGATTCCTAAGTTGCACATCGCCTCGTTGGCGCAATTGGAGCCAGCGGACGAGGCATTAATCGGCCGCATGATGGGCTTGGCGCCGAAGCTGGCATTGCAAGAAGGCGCAAGGCCTTACCCTGAAGGGGGGTTTAGGGTTGTGACTAATACTGGCAAAGAGGGCGGACAGGAAGTCCACCACCTACATTGGCACGTCATGGGTGGTCCGCGCCCTTGGTTGCGTGGCTGATTAGAATCTGCTTAATTGTTTAGGAGTTTCGTATGGGTTCGTTTTCGCTTTGGCACTGGTTGATCGTGCTAGTCATTGTGATGCTGGTCTTTGGTACCAAGAAGTTGCGCAATTTGGGTTCCGACCTCGGTGGAGCTGTCAAAGGCTTTAAAGACGGCATGAAAGAGGGTGGTACGCCTCCAGAAGAAAAATCCGCCACGCCTGCTCCTGCCGTGGGCGGTACTCCAACTGCCACTGAAAAAAATACTATTGACGTAGAAGTCAAACACAAGTCTTAAGACGTGTGTGATCGTGCACTGTGATTGATCTTGGCATTTCCAAAATGGCACTCATTGGTGCCGTGGCATTGGTTGTCATTGGGCCCGAAAAACTACCTGCCGTGGCCCGCACTTTGGGTGCTTGGATTGGCAAAGCGCAGCGCTATGTGGCCGATGTCAAATCCGAAGTCAACCGATCCATGGATTTGGAAGAATTGAAGAAAATGAAAGACAGCGTAGAGAACGCTGCCCGTGATGTTCAAAGTTCGGTGCAAACTGCCAGCAACGAATTTGAGAAAGACTGGGCCGACACCACGGCGCAACTAACGGGTGAGAGTTGGGCGGCCAGCGTCACCACGCCTGTTCCCGAATACCAAAACCCCAAGAAAAAATGGCGCATCAAGCGCGGTGCGACCCCACATTGGTACAAAGCACGTATGGGTGTGCGCACCAAAGCTTTGTCTGGCGCGGCGCGCGTGGCACGGTTCCGCCCCGGTGTAAAACCGAATGTCTGACAGCACCCCCAAAGACGAACTCGCAGGTAGCGAGCAACCCTTCGTCCAGCACCTCGTTGAGTTACGCGACCGTTTGGTTAAAGCCTGCATTGCCATTGGTGTGGCGGCTGTGGCCTTGTCGGTTTACCCTGGACCTGCCGCGCTCTACGACATTTTGGCTGCGCCTTTGATCGCGCAATTGCCGGCTGGCGCGACGCTGATTGCTACCTCGGTGATTTCGCCATTTTTAGTGCCACTCAAAATTTTGTTGATGACGGCCTTCTTGATGGCTTTGCCTGTGGTGCTCTACCAAATGTGGGCATTTGTCGCCCCTGGTTTGTATACGCATGAAAAAAAACTGGTCTTGCCTTTGGTGGTGTCGAGCACCTTGCTGTTTTTTATTGGCGTGGCCTTTTGTTATTTCTTTGTGTTTGGCCAAGTCTTTAAATTCATACAAAGCTTTGCGCCTAAGAGCATCACGGCCGCTCCTGATATCGAGGCGTATTTGGGTTTTGTGATCACCATGTTCATAGCCTTTGGCTTGGCGTTTGAGGTACCGATTGTGGTAATTGTGCTGGCTAGGATGAATGTGGTCTCTATTCAAAAGCTCAAAGACTTCCGTTCGTATTTCATTGTGCTGGCTTTTGTCATTGCGGCCGTCATCACGCCTCCCGACGTGGTGTCGCAATTGGCGCTGGCAATTCCTATGTGTATTCTTTATGAGGTGGGTATTTGGGCTGCGCAACTCTTTATCAAACACACCCAAGCGCCAGAGGCTGAACCAGAAGCCCCTGGCAGCGCACCTTAGTTACGTTTGTTTTCGTAAAGTGGTGTTGCCTCTAGGCAGATTTTTATGAAACGATATTGGTTGCTTTTTTCGCAAGTCGTCACTGTTTTATTCGCGGTGTGGTTTGTGCTCGTCACCTTAAAGCCCGAGTGGTTAAATCGTCGCCCCTCTTTGCAGGGTGTGACTTTATTGGAGGCGGCTTCCAATGCGCCAGGCACCGTCATGCCAGGCAGTATGAGTCCTGCAGCAAAACGTGCCGCCCCTGCGGTGGTCAGTATCGCCACCACCCAAGCGCGAACTGCACATCCGTTGGCAAATGACCCATGGTTTCGGTTTTTTTATGGCGATCGGGAAGACAACAGCCCGCAAATGGGCTTGGGAAGTGGCGTGATCGTCAGCCCCGAGGGCTATATCTTGACCAACAACCACGTGGTCGAAGGTGCGCAAGAAATCGAAGTCACTTTGAGCGACAGTCGACGCACGACAGCCAAAGTGATTGGAGTGGATCCTGATACCGATCTGGCAGTTTTACGCATCACCCTAGACCGCCTGCCGGTCATCGCCATGGGCAACTCCGATACGGTGCAAGTCGGCGACAAAGTTTTGGCAATTGGCAACCCATTTGGTGTGGGGCAAACCGTGACGGGAGGCATCATCTCGGCTCTAGGACGTAACCAACTTGGCATCAACACATTTGAGAACTTTATCCAAACCGACGCTGCCATCAATCCCGGCAATTCAGGGGGCGCATTGGTCGATGTGAACGGTAGTTTGTTGGGAATCAACACGGCGATTTATTCGCGATCGGGTGGCAACATGGGAATCGGGTTTGCCATTCCCGTCAACACAGCGCGGCAGGTGCTTGAAGGCCTGGTGCGCGATGGCCAAGTCACGCGCGGCTGGATTGGTGTCGAGCCAGTCGAGTTAAATTCCGATTTGGCTGAGACGTTTGGTATCAAGCAAACGGAGGGCGTCATCATCACCGGTGTTTTGCAAAATGGGCCTGCTTTCAAGGCTGGTTTGAAGCCAGGTGACGTGCTGTTGGCGGTTGGCGAGAAAGACGTGCGCAACGTGAGCGAGTTGCTCACCATGATTGCTGCACAAACGCCTGGCACTGCGGTCAAAATGCGCATCAAGCGACGCGATGCCGATCTTTCTTTGGACGTGACCCCTGCGCAGCGGCCGGCCGCCAAACACATTAAAGCTAACAAATAAAGCTAACCACAACAACCAAATCTAAACGTGCTCAAAAAAGACATCAGCCGCAACGAATTGCTCAAGGCCTTTCATGACGTGTTGCAACCAAATAACTTCAAAGACTACGGCCCCAATGGTTTGCAGGTGGAAGGCCGCGAGCGCATATCCCATATCGTGTCAGGCGTGACGGCAAGTCGCGCGCTCATAGATGCTGCGATCGAGGCCAAAGCCGATGCGATCTTTGTCCACCACGGATTGTTTTGGCGTGGCCAAGACGGCACGGTGACGGGTTGGATGAAGCAACGTTTGCAACGCCTGTTGCAAAGCGACATCAACTTGATTGCTTACCACTTGCCTCTAGACGCGCATCCCGAGTTGGGCAATAACGCTCAACTCGCCAAGCTTTTGGGCTTGGATGTGGTCAGCCGGTTTGGTGATCAAAACTTGGGCCTCTTAGGACAACGCAATGATGGACAAGCCTTTAAAAGCGCGCAAGATTTAGCTGAGGCTATAGCCAAAACCTTAGGACGAACTCCCACGGTAGTCAGCGAACAAGCCAAGCCCTTACAAAAAATTGCCTGGTGTTCAGGCGGGGCACAAAGCTATTTCGAAGATGCAATTGCCGCTGGCGCTGAAGCTTTCATCACCGGTGAAATCTCAGAACCCCAAGCGCATTTGGCGCGTGAAACAGGTGTTGCCTTTTTGGCCTGTGGCCACCACGCGACGGAGCGTTATGGTGCGCCTGCGGTGGCAGGCCATGTGGCGCAAATGCTGGGGCTTACGCACCAGTTCATCGACATCGACAACCCTGCTTAAGTGCTTGCGCTTGCTTGACTATGCCCGTCGATAAGAAGCCCATCGCCATCACCATTGGAGACGCAGCGGGGATTGGGCCAGAAATCATCGTTAAAGCTTTTTGCCAAGCGCCTGAGCAGTTTCACAACTGCATCGTGGTCGGCGACAAAGCTGTTATGCAACGGGCGTGGCAAGTGGTTGCTGCAAAGACTAGGCCATTGCCTAAGCCAATGCCTATGAATATGCCTATGCAGGAAGGACTTTCGATCCAACAAGTTGGAAGCCCGCTTGCACTGGAACAAGTTCCCGCTTTCGGAAAAATCAGTGCAGTTGCCGGCCAACTTGCCGCTTACAGCATCACATGGGCAACCCAAGCAGCTTTGCGCGGCGAGGTGTCTGCGATCGTCACGGCGCCACTGCACAAAGAGGCGCTGGCATTGGCGGGCGTGAAGTTTCCTGGACACACCGAAATGCTGCAAGCTTTGGCGGCACAACACCTGCACAAAACGACAGATCAGTTGCCAGTGCGCATGATGTTGGCCAATCGAGAACTCAAAACCGTCTTGGTCACCATCCACCAACCCCTGCGCCAAGCGATTGACGCGATCACGGTGGACAACATTCTGGAGACTTTGCGCATCACGCACCGTGTTGAATTGGCCTCGACTGGGCGTGCGCCGCATCTCGCTGTGGCCGGACTCAACCCCCATGCAGGCGAGGGCGGTTTGTTGGGCCGCGAAGAGATGGACATCATCCAACCCGCCATTCAACTTGCAAAAGCAGAGGGGATGACGGTTAGTGGCCCATGGTCACCCGATACCGTTTTCATGCGCGCACGCTCTGAACGCGGCCAACCCGGCGCTTTTGATGTGGTCGTGGCCATGTACCACGACCAAGGGCTGATTCCCGTCAAATATTTGGGTGTGGAGCAGGGTGTCAATATCACCCTCGGACTGCCCTTTGTGCGCACTAGCCCTGACCATGGCACCGCCTTTGACCTGGCTGGCAAGGGGATGGCAGACCCCTCTAGCTTGCTGGAAGCCATGGCAGTAGCCCGAATGCTTACAGGAATTGGCTCGGGGGCTTGATTCGGGTTTTCCCGCTCGGATACAATGGGCGGTTAACCCCATTTGTGGCACAAAGCTCGAGGAATTTCATGAGTGACACCCCAGTTGATAGCAGCAAACGCACGTGGCTGATCGCCTCCACCTGCGCAGGTGCTGTGGGCGGCGTAGCCGTCGCAGTCCCCTTTGTTAGTACATTCCAGCCTTCTGAAAAAGCCAAAGCTGCCGGTGCCGCTGTCGAGGTAGACATTTCCGCTTTGGCCCCGGGTGAAAAAATGACCGTCGAGTGGCGCGGTAAGCCTGTTTGGATCGTCAAGCGCACGCCTGACCAGGTCGAGTCCTTGAAAAAAATCGAGTCCCAATTGGCTGACCCCAAGTCTGAGCGCAAGCCTAGCGAACTGACCCCCGCATACGCCTTGAACCAAGCGCGTTCTATCAAACCCGAAATTTTTGTCGCCGTTGGTATTTGCACCCACTTGGGTTGCTCGCCATCAGACAAATTCCAAACTGGCGCCCAAGCCTCTTTGCCTGACGATTGGAACGGCGGTTTCTTGTGCCCCTGCCATGGTTCGACCTTCGATATGGCCGGCCGTGTTTACAAGAACAAGCCTGCGCCGGATAACCTAGAAATTCCGCCACACATGTACCTATCAGACACCAAGCTGCTGATCGGTGAAGACAAAAAAGCCTGATCGGACGCTACAACATGGCTAACTTCAAAGAGATTTCTCCTGACGCACCCGTGGCAGAAAAACTGCTTAACTGGGTAGATAACCGATTCCCCGCATCTAAGCTCTATAAAGAGCATTTGTCGGAGTATTACGCTCCCAAGAATTTCAACTTCTGGTACTTCTTTGGCTCCTTAGCCTTGCTGGTCTTGGTCATCCAAATCGTCACAGGTATCTTCTTGGTCATGCACTACAAACCAGATGCTGCGCTGGCATTTGCTTCGGTTGAGTACATCATGCGTGATGTGCCTTGGGGTTGGTTGATCCGCTACATGCATTCCACGGGCGCCTCAGCGTTTTTCATCGTGGTCTACATGCATATGTTCCGTGGCTTGATTTACGGTTCATACCGCAAGCCCCGTGAGTTGGTGTGGATCTTCGGTTGCGCCATCTTTTTGTGTTTGATGGCCGAAGCCTTCATGGGCTACTTGTTGCCCTGGGGCCAAATGTCCTACTGGGGCGCGCAAGTGATCGTGAACTTGTTCGCGGCCATTCCTTTTGTCGGCCCTGACTTGGCTTTGCTCATCCGTGGTGACTACGTGGTGAGTGACGCCACCTTAAACCGCTTCTTCAGCTTCCACGTGATTGCTGTTCCATTGGTATTGCTCGGCTTGGTCGTTGCGCACATCATTGCCTTGCATGAAGTGGGCTCCAACAACCCTGATGGGGTCGAGATCAAAGGCCCCAATGCGCCGAAAGACGCTAATGGCCATCCATTGGACGGTATTCCCTTCCACCCCTATTACTCAGTGCATGACATCATGGGCGTGACGGGTTTCTTGATTGTCTTTACCGCCATCATCTTTTTCGCCCCTGAATTCGGCGGCTACTTTTTGGAGTACAACAACTTCATTCCTGCTGATCCATTGAAGACGCCACTGCACATTGCGCCTGTTTGGTATTTCACGCCTTTCTATTCGATGTTGCGCGCCATCACCAGCGAAATGATGTATGCCTTGATCGCCTGCGTATTGGCTGGCGCTTACTTTGGCGCGGTGCGTACCCAACTTCCGCAAATCATCAAAGGCGGTGTTGTCGGTGCGGCGGTTGTCTTGTCCGTCTTGATGTTGTCTATTGACGCGAAGTTCTGGGGCGTGTTGGTCATGGGTGGTGCTGTCATCATCCTTTTCTTCTTGCCTTGGTTAGACAACTGTGCGGTGAAGTCGATTCGTTATCGCCCAGATTGGCACAAGTATCTCTACGGCATCTTCGTCATCAACTTTGTCGTGCTGGCCTATTTAGGTGTGCAGCCACCGTCCGCGATTGGCGAACGTGTGTCGCAAGTCGGTACCTTGTTCTATTTCGGCTTCTTCCTGTTGATGCCCTGGTGGAGCACGATTGGCGACACCAAGCCAGTGCCTGACCGCGTAACTTTTACGCCTCACTGAAGAATTGACGGAGCAGACTCACTATGAAAAAAATTCTTCTCAGCCTCGTCCTAGCATTTGGTGTGGTGGCAGGTGTCCAAGCCTCTGGTGGCGACAGCATCGCCTGGGACAAAGCGCCCAATAAAACCAACGACCTAGCAGCTTTGCAACATGGCGCTAAATTGTTTGTGAACCACTGCTTGAATTGCCACTCTGCGGCTTACATGCGTTACAACCGTTTGACTGATATCGGTTTGACCGAGCAGCAAATCAAGGACAACCTGTTGTTCACCACTGACAAAGTTGGCGACACCATGAAGTCCAACATCGACCCCAAGCTTGCCAAAGAGTGGTTCGGTGCAACACCGCCCGACCTAACCGTGATTTCACGTTCACGCTCAGGCTCTGGCGGAACAGGTGCGGACTACCTCTACACCTACATGCGCACCTTCTACCGTGACGAAAGCAAAGCCACTGGTTGGAACAATTTAGCCTTCCCTAACGTCGGTATGCCACACGTATTGTGGGAAATGCAGGGTGTACGTAAACCCATTTACGAAGAGCACGAAGGCCATGGCGGCCATGCCACCAAAGTGTTCAAAAGTTGGGAGCAAGTTACACCAGGTACCGTAAGTCCCTTGGAATACGACCAAGCCGTTGGCGATTTGGTCGGCTATTTGCAATGGATGGGCGAGCCTTCCCAAAACACCCGCGTGCGTTTAGGTGTGTGGGTTTTACTGTTCCTCGGTTGCTTTATGGTGATTGCTTGGCGCTTGAATGCGTCGTTCTGGAAAGACATCAAGTAATCACTGTTCATTCGATGGCAGACCTTGTGTTTGTCATCACCTCACGGAGTGGCAAACTAGTTTGTCACTCTTTTTGATTTTTAGGAGACACCCATCATGATGGTGCTTTATTCAGGAACTACGTGTCCTTACTCTCATCGTTGCCGCTTCGTCTTGTTTGAAAAAGGCATGGACTTTGAAATCCGCGATGTCGACCTCTACAACAAGCCGGAAGACATCAATGTGATGAACCCTTATGGCCAAGTGCCGATCTTGGTCGAGCGCGATCTGATCTTGTACGAGTCCAACATCATCAACGAATACATTGACGAGCGTTTTCCGCATCCACAACTCATGCCCGGCGACCCTGTCGACCGTGCTCGCGTGCGTTTGTTCTTGCTCAACTTTGAAAAAGAACTGTTTACCAATGTCACCATTTTGGAGTCGCGCGCAGCCAAGGCTAATGAAAAGGTTTTGGAGAAAGCCCGCGCACATATCCGTGACCGCTTAACGCAGTTGGCTCCCGTGTTCTTGAAAAACAAGTTCATGCTCGGCGACAACTTCTCTATGCTCGACGTGGCCATTGCACCTTTGTTGTGGCGCTTAGACCACTACGGCATCGACCTGTCGAAAAATGCAGCACCGTTGTTGAAGTACGCCGAGCGTATTTTTTCGCGCCCTGCTTATATCGAGGCATTGACACCTTCTGAGAAGGTCATGCGTAAGTAATTGCTATGTTGAACGCACCTGACGCATCGTCCACCCGTCCCTACCTATTGCGTGCTCTGCACGAGTGGTGCACCGACAACGGCTACACGCCCTACATCGCAGTGCAGGTAGACGAGATGGTGCAAGTGCCTCAGGAATACGTCAAGAATGGTGAGATTGTGCTCAACGTGAGTTACGACGCCACCAGCAGCATGTCTTTGGGTAACGACGTGATCGAATTCAAAGCCCGCTTTGCAGGCACGCCGCGTGAAATCATCGTGCCGGTAGACCGCGTCTTGGCGATCTACGCCAGAGAAAACGGTCAAGGTATGGCGTTCCCCATGCACACCAAAAACGGCGCGGAGACTGGCATAACATCTGTCTTGCCAGCGCCTGAGTCTCGTGCGCCATTGGCAGCAGTCACAACTTCAAAAACAGCAAGTGATTCATCGGACGACGATACGACTCCACCAACACCACCGAGTGGTCGTCCGACTTTAAAGCGTGTCAAATAAAGTCGAAAGAGCACAGTAAAATAACCAACATTGCCGCTTTAGCTCAGTTGGTAGAGCACCCGCCTTGTAAGCGGTAGGTCGTCAGTTCGATTCCGACAAGCGGCACCACATGCAAGCCAGTTCTTCCAAAAGAAGAACTGGCTTTTTTGTTGTCTGCTTATCGGGTGAAAGCGTAAACAGCCAAGCCCAACCACTCATGCAAAGCAACTTGCCAGCGCATCAAACTGCTGGCGAGTGAGTACTCCGTCCAGGCGGTAGTGCTTGAAGTTTGAAAGTCGACAGGGTAGGGGGTTACATGGCACCCAACGGCATTGAACTCTTCCATAGACCTTGGCATGTGCGAAGCAGACGTCACAAGCAGCCAATTCTTTTGACAACTGTCACCTAGTAGTGCGGCAACTTTTTGGGCGTTCTCGCGCGTGTTGCGTGAGCCATCTTCAAGGCGCACGCGTTGCATGTCCAAGCCTTGCTCTTTGTAAAACGCACCAGCCAAAGTGGCTTCGGTAGTGCCCGTGGTAATCATGCGTCCTTCGCCACCAGAGAAAACCAATTCAAAGTGAATGTTCGAACGCATCCAGCCCACAGGAATCGTCATACGCTCTGCGGCGCTACCCAAAGGCACTTGACCGTGCTCTAAAAAACTATAAGGGTGCCCAGTTGCGCCACCCAGAACAATAAATCCAGCATATTTTGAAATGTCTTGAGGTTGCGGAACAGAAAAACGGTTCTCCAAAGGGCGCAGCAGCATGTTGGGAAATGCTTCAAACCCCAACAAAAATAAAACGAACAAACCTGACCACAACATGGTGTGCGCAGCGCGACGCCACTTAGAAATGATCACAAGCGCTGTAAACCACCATATTGCAAGCCAAAACATAGGCTGGGTGATGGCAGACAAAATTTTGGATAAATAAAACATGGATTTAGCGGAAAGACTATCTAACTAGCTATTAATAACTTTCACCGTAATCGTCTGTATATTCCATCCCTTTGTTCTAAGGTGCGCACAAAGCGACGGTAAAAACTGACGCAGCTTTGCTGCCATGGCGCTGTTGGGCACCAAGATGCACCAAGCTTCGCCATCTATACCACCAGATTGCACGAGACTTCGCATAGAGACGGGTAAAAGCGGAAGAATCGCTTGCAAACGGTTTTGCCCGTCGCGCGCAAGCGCTTGAAGTTGCGAAAGCGATGTGGCGCCGTCAAGGATTTGCGCGACCGACTGCGATTTACCGCGAATGACGAAGTTGGACTTCGGCACGGCGTTGTATCCCAAATCGCGCAAGGCTGCGAGCGAGTCGGCTCTCTTGGGTAAGGTGTCTTGGGGCGGTTGTCGCATGAACCAATTATGCGATCTTGTGGCGGGTAAAATGACGGGCTTCACCTCTCACGCCTTCTACAAAGGATATTGCGGTCTTTTTTGCGGTGACTCGCTTATAAAAACACCGTATCGCACGCATGGCTTTTAAATTACTGACTTCTATTTTTGGCAGCCGCAACGATCGGATGCTCAAAACCTATCGCAAATCCGTCGCGCAGATCAACGCATTGGAAAGTGCATTGGAATCCTTGAGCGACGAAGCATTACGCGCCAAGACCGATGCATTCAAAGCCCGACTCCAGCAAGGCGAAACTGTGGATGATGTTTTGCCTGAAGCCTTTGCGGTAGTTCGCGAGGGCTCGAAGCGCGTCATGAAAATGCGTCACTTTGACGTGCAGTTGGTCGGCGGTATTGCCTTGCACCAAGGCAAGGTCGCTGAGATGCGAACAGGTGAAGGCAAAACCTTGACCGCCACCTTGCCCGTCTACCTCAACGCACTGACCGGAAAAGGCGTGCATGTGGTCACGGTGAACGACTACTTGGCTAATCGCGATGCACAGTGGATGGGGCGCTTGTATAACTTCCTAGGTTTGTCTGTCGGCGTGAATCTGCCACAAATGCAACGTGCAGACAAACAAGCCGCCTATCGTGCAGACATCACCTACGGTACCAACAACGAATTTGGATTTGACTATTTGCGTGACAACATGGTCTATGAAGTAGAGGACCGTGTACAGCGTGGCATGCACTACGCCATCGTCGACGAGGTCGATTCGATCCTGATCGACGAGGCCCGCACACCACTCATCATCAGCGGACAAGCCGAAGACCACACAGAACTCTACGTCGCCATCAACCAAGTCGTGCCCGCTTTGACCCGTCAAGTCGGGGAAGAAGACCCTCGCACCGGCGAAGGCATCATCACGCCCGGAGACTTCACGGTTGACGAAAAATCGCACCAAGTGTTTCTGACAGAGCAAGGCCACGAGAAAGCCGAGAGCTTGCTCAATAGCCGTGGGCTCTTACCCTCTGGCGCTTCGCTGTACGACCCCGCGAACATCAGTTTGGTTCACCACCTGTATGCGGCTTTGCGCGCCAACCACCTCTACCACCGCGACCAACACTACGTGAACCAAAACGGCGAGATTGTGATCGTCGACGAGTTCACGGGACGGTTGATGACAGGCCGTCGTTGGAGCGACGGATTGCACCAAGCGGTAGAAGCCAAAGAAGGTGTGCCGATCCAGGCGGAAAACCAGACCATGGCTTCCATCACCTTCCAAAACTATTTCCGTCTCTACAAAAAACTTGGCGGCATGACGGGAACGGCGGACACAGAGGCCTACGAATTCCAAGAAATCTACGGTCTCGAAACTTTGGTGGTGCCACCCAACCGCATCAGCCGCCGCGAAGACCAACTCGACCGTGTCTACAAAACCACGCAAGAAAAATACAAAGCCGCGATCGACGATATCCGCGAGTGTTACGAGCGTGGCCAACCGGTTTTAGTGGGCACCACCTCGATTGAAAATTCTGAACTCATAGCCGAGATGTTGGACAAGGCCAAGTTGCCACACCAAGTGCTCAACGCTAAACAGCACGCGCGTGAAGCTGACATCGTGGCCCAAGCCGGTCGCGCCAAGATGGTCACCATCGCCACCAATATGGCAGGTCGCGGTACCGACATTGTGTTGGGCGGTAACGTTGAAAAACTCATCACGGAAGTCGAGGCCAATGCGTCTTTGGATGCACAAGCCAAGAAGAAAGAAATAGATGCCTTGCGTGTGCAATGGACCAAGGACCACGAGCATGTGAAATCTTTGGGTGGCTTGCGCATCATCGCCACCGAGCGCCATGAATCGCGCCGCATTGACAACCAATTGCGCGGTCGCTCCGGCCGCCAGGGCGACCCTGGCTCCTCACGCTTTTATTTGAGCTTGGACGATTCGCTGATGCGCATCTTTGCAGGTGAGCGCGTCAAGTCCATCATGGACCGCCTCAATATGCCTGAGGGTGAGGCGATTGAAGCTGGCATGGTCACGCGCAGCATTGAGAGCGCGCAACGCAAAGTAGAAGCGCGTAACTTCGATATCCGCAAACAACTGCTCGAATACGACGATGTGTCGAACGACCAACGCCGTGTGATTTACCAACAGCGCAACGACATCTTGGATGCGACTGACCTTACGGCACAAATCGCAGGTCTGCGCGAGGGCACGTTTACAGAGTTGGCGCGTCAGTATGTGCCCGAAGAATCTGTGGAAGAGCAGTGGGACGTCGCCGCCTTGCAACGCGTTTTGGCGCAAGAGTGGCAACTCGATTTGCCCTTGGTTGACATGGTGAAAGACGCTTCGGCTATCACTGATGCCGATATCGTCGACCACGTGGTTGTTGCAGCCAACGAAGCCTTCCAAGCCAAAGTTGATCGCGTCGGCTTAGACCAATTCACGCCCTTCATGCGTGTGGTGTTGTTGCAAAACATCGACAGCCATTGGCGTGAACATTTGGCTGCTTTGGATTATTTGCGCCAAGGCATTCATCTGCGTGGTTATGCGCAAAAGCAACCCAAACAAGAATACAAGCGCGAAGCTTTTGAGCTATTTGGTCAGCTGCTCGATATGGTGAAGGTGGAAGTCACTCGCGTCTTGATGACGGTGAAGATCGAGTCCAACACGCAGATCGAACAAGCCGCACAAGAGCTAGAAGAGCGCGCAGAAAAAATTCATAACGTGACCTATACCGCTCCGAATGAATCTGGCGAAGCTGAGACCACGATGGACGCGACCACATTTGCTGAGAAGTTTCCGGTGGTGGGTCGCAACGAGCCTTGCCCTTGTGGCAGCGGTAAGAAGTTCAAGTTTTGCCATGGTCAGTTGAGTTAATCCATTCGCTATGCCAGTTCACCTTGCGCCTCCCACTGCAGCACAACTCCACCCCGTGCAAGGTC
>Ga0209299_1000595_pt1 | contig 20579 bp, 19 predicted proteins | sample S_140806_MF_Meta_FD_187326 | JGI IMG/M metagenome (GOLD analysis project Ga0209299, IMG submission 187326) | Freshwater microbial communities from Lake Simoncouche, Canada to study carbon cycling - S_140806_MF_MetaG (SPAdes) (version 2) | ecosystem: Environmental > Aquatic > Freshwater > Lake ...
CGCCCTGAGCATTTTCGGCCTCGTTGACGCCATCGGTGTAAAGGAGGAGAAAATCGCCGCGCTGCATATCGAAGGCGGTGTCCTTGGTGACGCGCTCGAAAACAGAGCCGGTATCAATGCCGACGCCGAGGCCGGGCGGGTGGATGGCCTCGATTTTGCCGGTGGCGGCCCGCCAAAGGAGAGCGGCATTGTGCCCGGCACGAGCGAGGGTGACGGAGCTGGTGCCGGGACGCAGCGTGAGGTAGGTCATGGTGATGAACATGTCCTCCTTGATGTCTGGGGCGATGGCGCGGTTCACGACGCCGAGGGCGGCGCTAGGGCTAGCACCTCCCGGAGCAGCGGAACGAAGCAGCGAGCGGCACATGACGGTGATGAGAGCGGCTGGCATGCCTTTGCCGGAGACATCGGCAATGACGGCTCCAAAACGGCCATCCGGCAGCGGCATGAAGTCGAAGTAATCGCCACTGAGGCGGCGAGCGGGGATGTTTTTGCCCGCGATGGAGAAGCCTTCGAGCTGGGGATCGCGATCGGGGAGAAGGATTTTTTGGATTTCGCCGGCGGTATCGATCTCTCGCTGATCGGCCCGGGCACGAGCGGCCTCCTGCTGGGCAAGGGCATTGGCGAGGGCGACAGCGGACTGCTCGGCAATGGAGGAGAAGACCTCGAAGTCGTTCGCGTTGAAGCGGCGAGCTTCTTTCGACACGGTGAGGACGAGCAGCCCGAGGCGGCGTGAGCCAAAGCTGAGCGGGCCGACGAGAGCGGTGGTGCCATCACTGGAATCGAGATCGGCGACGAGTTCGCTTTTCTGCGCGGAGAAAATGCGGCCGAGGGTGCCCTCCACGGGAGAAATATCCGCCCGGCGGAAGAAACTGAGCACGGCACCGGGATTCTCCATGGCCTGCAGATTCACATGCTCCGGCACGGTGTGAAGATGGGCACAAAACTCACTGAAATGACGCGGAACGAGGCGCTTGGTGGGAACATCAAAGGTGTAAATGGCCCCACCGGTACTTTGGGTGACACGCATGGCACCCTCGACGATGAGGCGGTGCATGTTGAGCTGCTGATCCTCCCGCCAGATGGCCTCCCCCAGCTCGTGGAGAAAGCCGAAAAGACGGCGCTCCTCGGCGACGATGGCCTCCTCCTCGGCACGGAGATCCGTAAGCTGGCGCTTTTGACTACGCGAGAGGCGGCCGAGGTAAAAAACCGCCGCCGCCATGAGCAGCACGAGAAAGATGAGAAGGAAGGTGGTCATGGGGCGTGCGGCGCGGCCCGGCACCTCCGGGCAGGCGCCATCAAGCAGGCACGGGAGCGGAATCTGCGGTTTGTGCCTGGAGCTCCTTTTCAAGGAACTCGATGACATCGTGGAAGCGGACTTCATTCTCCGCGTTGATGCCGGAAAGGGTCTTGTGAGCATCGAGGATGTGCATCGTCTGCACTTCCTTTTGGCAGGGCTGGGCGTCCGCGCATTGCTGAAGGGCGGCGCAGGCAAGTTCACGCTCGGCAGCCCACATTTTGCCGTCGATGTCGAGGCTGAGGATGTTATCGAGGCCCAGGCTGGTGAGGAGCTGCACGTTGCGCTGGTTGGCGTTCACCACGCTGAGGCCTTCATCTTCGAGCGGTGCCGACGTGGCGGTCTTCACACTGAGGGCAGCCCCTGTTAGCATGCCGAGAAAGGTGGAATCCATCATAGGGCAGCGGTCGAGATCGACGACGAGCCTGCGTACACCGCGTGCCAGGATGCCCTGAAAGGCTGTCTTGGCCTGCAGGCTGTTTTGGAAGGTGCCTTTGCCTTCCACGCGCATCCAAAACACACGGCCAATCATGCCGACGAGGATGCGAGAAGCGGGGGTATTCATGTATGCGATGTCGGAGTTCCGGGCGTGAGCAGGATTAATTCCAGAGGTAGGATTGCTGGCTGACGAGCTCCTCTTTGTCACGCAGTAGGGTGACCTTCCACATCGTAATGCGGCCGTTGTTGCGATACTCGGGACCATTAACCTCGAAACGAGAGAGGTTGGAGCGATCGATGTCGTCCACGACTTGTTCCTGCGAAAAGTCCCTGAGGCCGGTCTTTGCCAAGCGGTATTGAAAGCGCACCGTGACGGGGCTGGTGCGGTCATCGACCTTCCAAGAGAAAGCATAGTAGTGGCCGAAGCGGTCATTGATCTCCTGAGCGGTGATGGCGCCGTAGAAGATGTGCTCGCGCTCAAAGCTCAGGGTGCGCTGCTGGGCCTGGCCGAGGTCACCGGGCTGAAGGTGGAAGTATTTCACCTTGGTGATCTTGCCGCCAGGGCCGGTCACCGAAGAGGAACAGGCACCGAGCGTCAACGCCGCTAGAACAGCTAAGGTGAGTCGAAAAAAAGCGGGGAAAGACGCCGGAGTCATGAGGCCGCATATATTGAAGCGATGCGCTCACTGTCAACGCCGCCTTCACATGAGCTTCAAAGCCATTTTGCGAAGGAAAACTCAGTGCAAGCGCACCGGCTGCGGCCTCTGATACACGATGGCATCCATCGCCGCCTCCAAATCGAGGCCTCCAAGCACCGGTTCGAGGTCTGGATGACGGGCCGCTTCCTCCACCTGCTTGAGCTGCATCAGCCCCGCGAAATCCTGCCGCTCGATCAGCTTTCGCACATTCGGATCGGTGCCGAGCTCCACGATGCGCGGATGGTTCAGCGCCACGGCTGTCTTCGGATTCTGCGCCGCGAGCCGTTCCCACATCGTGCCTTCCGGCCACAAAATGAGCAGGCGAGAAAGGTTCGCGGTGGCTTTCAGGTCATAAGGATCAAATTTTTGCGCCACGGCACCGAGAAAGCTGTTGTCCAGCTTCTGGCTGAGACTCGTCCAGATGGAGCGGGCTTGCGTTTGCACGTCCACGCCCTTTTTCGCCACCTCCGCGGCGCTTTCCATGCCATCGATGCTACCGAGCAACCGCAGCGCCATCGTGGCCACCCACATCAGGAAGCCGGAGGGCAAAGCGCTCAGCAGCACGCCCTTCCAGCCATTGAGACCACCGAGCAGATTGATAAAGCCAAAGGCCGTCATCAAGTACACACCGGCTTTGCACAGCAAGTAGGTGAGAAGACCCGCCGCAGCCGAAAGGAAAAGCAGCCGGTCCGTGCTCATGCCCGTGGCGGAGGCACCGAAGATCTCCATCCGATGCCGGAAGACATACCAGCTCACGCCCACGGATGCCGCCAACGTAAACATCCCCACGAGCTGACGCACCACGCCGCGTGAAAAGGCCAGCCCGGCGGCGAAGGCAATGAAGCCCACACCACCGGCGGTGACCCAAAGGCTGGGAGGCACCTTTTGGAGAGTCTCGATGACTTCGCTGGGATTGGGAAGAGGCACGACGAGCTTAACTTAACACATATTAAGCATCTTTGCCAAGCCAGACCTTTCGCCACGAGACATGAACGGAACAAGACCCCGGGCCGCACGAGGCGGTCACGGGGCGTTGAAAAGGTCTCAAATAGATGGGCGAAGACGCGGCTTACGCCACCTTCTTGTGATACTGCTGCTGATAGACGCTGTCGTTAAGCTTCAGCTTCGAGCGGGCGGCATCCACAGCGGTGGGAGCGCCTTCGCAGTGGAAATTGATGAAGGTGCCGGCTTCGACGTGGCGCGGGTTGAAGGGGAACTTGCGTTTTCCGAGGTTGTCGATCTGCGTGATCTTCAGGCCAGCGGCTTCGAGATCTTTGCTGACAGTGCTGACGAGCTGCTCGACAGACTCTTCTTTGCCTTTCGTATCGAGGACGATGAGGGCTTCATATTGGCGTTTCATGTTCTTGGGTGTGGTTTGGGGTTAAATCGCGTGTTGCTGCTGATTGAAAACGTTCATCGCCTGCTCGAGGCCTCGTTGCAAGGTCATCGACACGGCGTCAGCCGCACGCTGGATGATGTCCTGGAGCGTGGGCTGCTCATCGGGGCGGAATTTACCGAGCACATGGCCCACCATGCGTTCGCCAGTGGGGCGGCCCTCTTGCGGGGCGATGCCCACTTTGAGGCGGGGGAAATCCTGCGTGCCCAGATGGCTGATGAGCGAGCGGAGACCATTGTGGCCTGCGGCGCTGCCATTGCTGCGAAAGCGCAGGCGGCCAAGCGAGAGATCCACATCGTCATAAACGATGAGTGTGCGTGCGACCGGAGCTTTGAAAAAATGTCCCACCGCCTGCACGGAGCGGCCGCTGTCATTCATGAAGGTCAGCGGCTTCAAAAGGTGCCCACCATCGAATTTCGCGAGCAAGCCACTCCAACGCTTTTCCTCACGGAAAGTGGTTTTGAGGCGTTTGGCGAGTTCGTCCAGCACCATAAATCCGACGTTGTGACGTGTGTCGCGGTAGGTTTCTCCGGGGTTGCCGAGTCCGACGATGAGCAGGGGCGGGAGGTTTAGGCCACGGCCCGTGCTATCGACAGTCTCGGCCACATCTCAGGGAGGTGCGGGTTTACTTCTTGGCCGGGGCGGCAGCAGATTTGGCAGCAGCTGCGCCAGCAGCAGGCTTGGCGGCACCGGCAGCAGGAGCTGCGGCAGCAGCGGCCTTAGGCTCAGGCTCAGCTTCGACCTTCGGCTCGCTGCAGTGCACGACGACGACGTCGGCGGCGAGGCGGGTGCGTACACCTTCAGGAAGCTTGATTTCGCCAACGTGGATGGACTCGTTGAGCTGGAGGGCCGTCACATCAATCGAGATGGACTCAGGCAGATCCTTCGGAAGGCAGCGCACTTCCAGATCGTGATGGATGACTTCCACCAGACCACCGAATTTGATGCCAGCAGCCTCACCGGTGGTGACAACTGGCACGTGAGCGTGAATTTCTTCGTCATGAGCCACCGCGTGGAAATCGATGTGGAGGATGCCGCCTTTGAGGTAATCATGCTGCACTTCCTGCACGAGGGCGAGTTGGTCAGCGGCACCTCCGGCGATCTTCAAAGAGACGAGGATATTGTCCGAGGCGGAGTTTTCGAGGAGCTTCGAGAAGGTCTTCGCATGCACCTGAAGCTGTGCAGGAGCGGTCTTGCGGCCATAAAGAGCAGCGGGGACGTTACCAGCCTTGCGCAGGCGGTTGACGGCGCGATAACCGGCGGCAGTGCGGGGTTCGGCGTTGAGATCGAGAATTTTGGCCATAACTGAAGTCTCCGGGGTGGTGGGTTCTGGAAAAAGGGCGCGGAGACTACCCGCCTAGCCCCGGATGTCAAACAGCGATGTCACGGACTCGTTCCCGTGGATGCGCCGAATGGCGTCCGCCAGCAGCGGAGCGATATCCAAAGCGGTCACCTTTTCCCCCGTGGCCTGCGGTGTGGAATTCGTCGCCAGCAGCTCCTCAATCGGTGATGCGGCGATGCGGGCGCGGCCTTTTTCTCCCAGCACACCGTGGGTCACACCGGCATAAATTCGCTTCGCGCCGTGCTCCAGGAGCAGCTTTGCGGCCGCAGTGAGGGTGCCGGCGGTTTCGGTGAGATCATCCACGAGCAGTACATTCTTACCCTTCACGTCACCGATCACGCTGTGCGCCTCCACTTCCTCGGCGCTGACCCGGTTTTTCGCCACGATGGCCATCGGAGCCTTCAGCGCCTTCGCAAAAGCATGCGTCATTTTAATCCCACCCACGTCGGGGGAGACGACCACGAGGTCCTGGTCAATGCCACGCTCGCGAATGGCCTTCATCAGCACCGGCGCGGCGTAGAGATGATCCACAGGAATATCAAAAAAGCCCTGAATCTGACCCGCGTGCAGATCGACGGTGAGCACTCGGTTCACACCCGCGGCCACGAGAAGGTTGGCGACCAATTTGGCCGTGATCGGCACCCGTGGGCGGTCTTTGCGATCCTGACGAGCGTAGCCGAAGAAGGGCAAAACGGCCGTGATACGTGCGGCACTGGCACGACGCACGGCGTCCACCATGATGAGAAGCTCCATCAGATTCTGATTCGTCGGCGGGCAGGTGGGCTGAACGATGAAAATATCACTGCCGCGGATGTTCTCGTGGATTTGGACAAACGTCTCACCGTCCGGGAAGGTCGTCAGTTCAGCGGCGCAGAGCTCGGTGCCGAGGTTTTGGGCGATCAGGCGTGCGAGCGTGGGGTGCGCGGAGCCACTGAGAATCTTCAGGCTTTCAATCATGGGGCGGCGAGTTAGACGAGTCCGTCACATAAATCAACCTGCCCGGCTCGAAGGCCTGATTTTTGCCTCAGTCCAGCCATTCCATCGCATGGGATAGCATCGTGTCGTCATCAAAAGTGAAACGCCCGATGAAGCGCCTCCGCCCAATTACAAGCGCCTCCAGCCAGAAACGGTCATCCGCCCACATCTCCTCCAGTGGCAGCGCCGTCAGCGGCGTCCAGAGCGGAATCGCCTCGTCCGTCTCGATGGCCGAGCCTTCGTGGGCTGTGGCCAGAAAAACATCCACATAAAGGCTCAGCCCGTCCACAAACTGGAACCACAGCTCCCCGTGCTTCACTGGCGAGATCGCCGTCACGCCCAACTCTTCCTGCGTCTCGCGGATGGCGCACTGCTTAGAGGTCTCACCCGGATCGATCTTGCCGCCAGGCCCATTGATCTTGCCCGCGCCCAGCCCGCGCTTCTTGCGAATGAGCAGCACCTTGCCCCGCGCCTCGTCGATGATGAACATCAGCGTCGCCAGCATCGAGGGCTTCCAGGTTTTCCAATCAACAGTCATGCGAGGCTACGCATGCCGCAGTCAGGCCGGGAAGCAAAGATAAACACCAATTCATCTTCAGCCCGGCCATCCTGTAAACCCACGCGGTTTGTATGCGGGTAGCCATGAGCCACCTCCCTTCTTCTACCCTTTCTCGCCCGAGCGGGCGCATGGTTTCGGCTTCGATGCCTCCCATCGCATGAAAACGCTCTTCCATGATGTCCTGCGTGGCTTCGGCCAGATGCTCGTGTCCAACAATCGCGACACAGGTCTCTGCGTGCTCATCGGGCTGATCCTTTTTTCGCCGCAAGCGGCACTGCTGGCTCTGCTAGGCGCTGGCGTGATGTCGTGGACGGCCAGGAGGCTGACAAAAGAGGAAGCGATTTTGAAGACGGGACTCCTCAGCCTCAACGGAGCCTTGCTCGGCCTCGTGTGGATCCACTTTCCGCAGATGCTGCTTTGGGCGCAAATCACCGCGACGGTCCTCGGATCAGTGCTCATGGCGAAGGTCTTCCTGCCGGTGGCAGAGCGAATGCATCAAAAACGCTCGCCCTATGTGCTTTTCAGTCTGCCTTATGTGGCCGCCGCTTGGGTGGCGATTTTGACGCTGATGGCGGCGGGCGTGCATGACGCGGAGCTCACGCGAGGCTGGCGGGCACTGCTCGCGAACGATCTCGACAAGGCCGAGCGGCACTTTTTGCAGACCGAAGTGCATACCGATGAGGCCGAAGCCTCCCGCTGCGCAGGGCTTGGCTGGAGTTTGTTTCGTCGCGGCGATCAAATCGGGGCGCAGCAGGCCTTTTCACGCGTGCTCACGCTCGAAACCGGCGTGGCCGATGCCTACGACGGTCTCGGCTGGAGTCGTTTTCGCGAAAACCGCATCGAGGATGCCGAGATGGCGTTTCGCCGTGCGGTGGCGCTCGACGGCTTTTTTGCCGATTCGTGGGCTGGACTGGGCTGGTGTGCTTTGGCGGAGCAAAAGCCCGAGCAAGCCCGTCGGCACTTCACGATGGCGGTTTTGTGTGCGCCGCTGTTTGCGGATGCTTGGCGGGGTCTCGCTCGCACCTTCCCCTCACCTAACCTCTCCCCCGGCGGGACTCTGGAAGTTCTTCGCGAACCTCTGACGGGGGAGAGGGACCCAAAAGCGCGCTCCCTCTCCCCAGCCAACGACCCACCATCAAATCTAACACTCCTTCCTGGGGAGAGGGTTGGGGTGAGGGGCCAAGCCACCGCTTCCTTCACGCGAACGATTGCTCATGAATCTGCGATGGCCGTGAGCGGCTTTTTGAGCGGTGAACTCTCGCTTTCGGCGCAGTTCACCTCGTCACGCGTGCTGCTGTGCTGGCTGTGGTTCTTTCTCGGCGTGCTGTGGCATTCGCGAACAAGTGCGTTGATGGTGCTGGTGGCCGTTGGCACCTGCGTGATCGGCTCGCGATGGCTTCCCGGCTTCGCCGATGCCTCGCTGGCGATGAATCTGGTGGCGATGTTTGTGGCGCTGGGTGGTCATTATCTCCGCCTGAATGCTCGCAGCCTGCTCTGGATGCTTTTGCTCGCCTGTGCGATGGCCTGGGCGCATCCGTGTCTGAGCGATCAACTGGTGAAAACCGGACTGCTGCCGCTTTGCTTGCCATTCAATACGGCGCTGCTTTTGAGCCTCGCACTCATGCGCCGGGATCGTGTGCCCATCGAATGGGCTTCGTGCTCGCCAGCGGAGATTCGTATCTTGTTTGCCCAGAAGGACGCCGCTGAGGTTTGCTGGGTAAAATTGCGGAAATCAGATGCGGAGAAAAGCTCCGTGCATCGGCCCGTGGCCTGCTCATCATGGCAGCCCAGCCATGACCTCCGCCCCTCGACCCGGAACGCTTGAAAAAGCGCTCAAAATCAACCTTTCGAAGCAGATCTACGGCACCTTCGCGGAGATCGGGGCCGGCCAGGAGATCGCGAACTGGTTCTTCCGCGCCGGTGGAGCCTCCGGCACCGTCGCCAAGACGATGAGCGCCTATGACATGGTGATCAGCGATGAGATCTATGGCAAGGCCACGCGCTACGTCTCCCGCCAGCGCATGTGCTCGATGATGGAGCACGAGTATCCGATGCTCATCCAACGCCTCGCGGGCAAGCGTGGCGAGACGACGAGCTTCTTCACCATGGCGGACACGATCCGCGCCCGCGCCTACAGCGATACGAATCAAGAATGCCACGGCTGGATCGGCCTGCGTTTTCAAAGCGAGCCCGGTGCACCGAGCAATGACATCCAGCTGCATGTGCGCCTGTTTGACGATGCGAACTCCCGCCAGTCGGAAGCCGTGGGCATTCTCGGCGTGAATTTGCTCTACGCTGCCTTCCACTTCCGCGATTCGATCGACGAATTCCTCGCCAGCCTGCTCGATGGCCTCACGCGGAAACGCGTGGAGATCGACATGATCGACTTCAGCGGCCCCGCCTTTTCCTCGCTGGACTATCAAGACCGCCTCGTGGCGCTGAAACTCGTGCGTCTCGGCCTTGCCGACGCCGCCTTGTTCGGTGCGAATGGGGAAATCTGGCAGGCTAGCGATGTGCTTTATAAGAGGCCTGTCTTCCTCAAACGCGGCAGCTTTGATCCGATCACCAATTTGAACCTCGACATGATCGCCCGTGGTCAGGCCGCCTTCCTCGCCGATTTCGGCGACCAGGCCCGCGACAACGTGGAGATCCTCGAACTGACGATGCATAACCTGCTCGCCTCCGGCTGCGAGGTGCCTGACAGCGAGTTTTTGGCCCGTGCGGACGTGCTCCAGGCCCTGGGTAAAAACGTGCTCATCTCGAAGTATCCCGAGTTCCACCGCGTGAGCGCCTTCCTCGCCCGCCACACGCAGATGCCCATCGCCATCGTGCTGGGCCAGCCGCTCTTCCAGGAGCTCTTCAACGAACGCTGGTGCGCCGACCTCGAAGGCGGCCTGCTGGAGTCCTTTGGCCGTCTCTTCAAAAATCAGGTCCGCGCCTATGTCTATCCCATGGGCGATCCGATGACCGGCAAGGTGCTCGGGGCCGATGACGCGAAGCTCAGCCCCGAGAAGCGCCATCTTTTGCGCTATCTGCTGGATACGAACAGCGTTCGCCCGCTGGAGGATCCGCATGCGGACTACATCTTCCACACCAGCGCCGAAGTCCGCCAAATGATCGAGGCTGGCGATGAACGCTGGCGTTCCCTCGTGCCGGACATCGTGCTCCGTCAGGGGCCCTGGAAAGAGCTGGCGAGACCGGCGATGTGACGCGGGAAGGCATTCGATGCCCCCTCTCCTTGCTTTCACCTCAAACTGAGGCACTCTGGCGGCCCTCAAAACCTGCCAAACCCTCTTTTTTATGTCCAAAGCCTCCGTCGAAGACATCAAGCTCGCCTCCGTCGGCCTCCGTGGCCAGCTCGCCGAGCTTTTCGCTGATACCAGCACCCCCAGCATCCCGGAGGACAGCAATATCCTCATGAAGCACCACGGCTCCTACCAGCAGGATGACCGCGATCTGCGTGCCCAGCTTTCCAAGGAGAAGAAGGAAAAGGCCTGGAGCTTCATGATCCGCAGCAAAATGCCCGGCGGCCGCATCACCGCTGAGCAGTGGATGATCCACGACGCTCTTTGCACCAAGGCGATGGGCAACATGCGCCTCACCAACCGCCAGGGCATCCAGCTCCACGGCGTGCTCAAAGGCGGCGTGAAGGAAGTCATCAGCAACGTCTGCCACAGCGGCCTCTCGACGATGGGCGCCTGCGGCGACGTCGTGCGCAATACCATGGGTCCTGCCGCGCCAATCAAGGACGCCGTGCATGCCGACACGCAAAAGCTCACCGAAGAGATCAGCCAGCGCTTCCTCTGGCGCTCCACGGCTTATGCCGACATCTGGCTCGATGGCGAAAAGATCGACCCGAACTGGATTCAAGATCCTGAGGTCAATCCAGCCGTCCGCGAGCAAACGAAGGCTCCCGAAGGCGACGATCCCATCTACGGCAAAGTGTATCTCCCGCGTAAATTCAAGATCGGCGTCGCCATCGCTCCGATCAATGACTCGGACATCTACTCCCAAGATGTGGGCCTCGTGCCGCACGTCGTGAATGGCGAGGTCGAAGGCTACACCATCACCGTCGGCGGCGGCTTTGGCATGAGCCACGGCCAGCTCACCACACGCCCCTTCCTCGGCCAGCCGCTGCTTTATGCGCAGCGTGCGAACGTCGTCGATGCCATCGAAGCCGTCGTCACCACCCAGCGTGACCACGGCAACCGCACCGAGCGCAAAAACGCCCGCCTGAAATACACCGTGCAGACCATGGGCCTCGACGGCTTCCGCGCCGAAGTCGTGCGCCGCCTTCCCGGCATCACCACCGAATCGCCGAAGCCGCTCAGCTTTGACAGCGTCGAAGACAACATGGGCTGGCATGAGCAGGGCGACGGCAAGCTCTACTGCTGCGTTTACATCAACATGGGCCGCGTCGTCGATCGTGAAAACGGTCCGCAGTATCGCACCTGCTTTGCCGAGATCGCCACGGCGCTGAAGCTGCCCTTCATCGTCACGGCTAACACGAACCTCATCATCGCGGATGTCGCCCCCGAGCAAAAAGCCGCCGTCGATGCCATCCTCGCCAAACACGGCGTCGTGCATGCCAATGAGGCTGGATTCACCCGCGCCCGCAAAGTCGCCCACGCCTGCGTCGCCCTGCCGACCTGCGGTTTGAGCCTCAGCGAATCCGAACGCGCCCTCCCCGGCATCCTCGACAAGATCGATCCGATCCTCAAGGAACTCGGCCTCGAAGACGAACCCATCCTCTTCCGCATGACCGGCTGCCCGAACGGCTGCGGCCGTCCCTACAACGCCGATTTCGGCTTCGTGGGTCGTGCGCCGAACAAATACGCCATGTTCGTCGGCGGCAGCATCCGTGGCAACGCCCTCGCCGGCCTCGAATTCAAGTCCGTCCTCGGCGATGACATTCCGGGCAAAGTACGAGCCTTCCTCGAAGCCTTCAAAGCCGAGCGCCAGCCCGGCGAGATCTTCGCTGATTGGTTCGCCCGCACCCGCACCAAAGGTGCCGAGCCCACGCCCGAGCAATTCCACATCGAACTCGCCGAACGCGCCGCCAAGCTCGCCGGTGAGAAAGTGGAAGCGGCGGGGTGAGGTATCCCCCTTAAGCACCACGAGCATTCGGGAGCACCGAGTATCGCGTGAGCGTCGTGGAGTGCGGTGGGAAGCGTCAGCGCCACACCGCTTTCGTCTGCCGGACGGTTCGCTGAGGCCTGAGAGCATGTTAGCTGCGCTCGACGGCGGTGTCGTCGATGCAAGGTGCCCCTTGCATCTTTGCCACCGCACTCCACGACGCTGGCGCGAATTTCTCTACCCCAACAAAACATGGACACGTCCAAGATGAACACGTCAGATGAAGTGCGGGAAGTCATGGATAGCGTCTGGCTAGCCGAGGTTGAGCGGCGAGATGCGGAGATGGAGGCCGATCCATTCGTGGGGCCGGATTTTGACGCAGTCATCCAAAGCATCCGTCAAAAAAGACCCGTGACATGACCACTCCACTCTTCCAACCCGGCGACAACATCGCCATGAAAGTGCCTGCGGCCGAGTTTGAGGCCGTGGTCGCGTTTTATGAGCAGATGCTGTGTTTCCGTGTGGTGAGCCGCGAGGCCGAAACCGTGCGTTTTGACTACGGCGGCGGCAAACACCTCTGGATTGACCGGGTGGAAGGCATCGCCAAGACCGAGGTGTGGCTCGAAGTCCGTACCACGGACATCGCCGCAGCGGCAGAGCATCTCAAAGCGGCCCACATCACTCGTTGTGATGAAGTCGAGCCCCTGCCGGAGGGCATGGCCGCGTTCTGGATCAAGAATCCGGCCGGTGTCGTGCATCTGGTGACGGAGGAGTAAATGATTGCCGCGCGGCTTTTGGCCGTTACCTTGAACTCATGTCCGTCGTCGCCACCATGCCCGCATGGAGTCCTCCGATCCAACCTCCGCCCGCTTTGAAGAAGGTAGTCTCCAACAAAGACTCCTCCAAAGTAGTCGAGTCGATCTCCTCCGAGCCGCCTACGATGGGCTTCGACGAGCTGTGGGGCATGGTCGAGAAGAACATGGGCGCACCTTTGATTCAGACGAACTTGGGCGGCAAGTAGCCGCGCTTCGCGAATGGGCGGCGGAGGCTGATTTTCTGATTTCAGAGCAGAATCTGCCCCGGATCGTCAAAGGGGGCCGGGAACACGATTTGGTGCAGTCACGCGAATACCTCGACCGCATCGTCAAAGTCACCATCGGGCCGGAATTCGGCTTTTACGCCGCCTGTTTGCCGAAATCGCGGTATCGCGATATTTGCCACTGGTTCACGACGGTGGAGGGAACGCCGCTGCAATACCTTCGGCGGCTTTTGCTGCTGAATGAGCTTTTCCCGCGCTGCCACACGCGGCTGGCGGGCTTCATCGCGACGGAAAAGCGGCTGCATGCCGTCACAGCCCAGCTCATCGCCCAAGGGCGGCCCGCGAGTCTCGCTGAAATCAGTGCCTAGATGCTCGCAAACGGCTTTCGTTTCATCAGCGCCTGGACGTTGTTCCGCCCAGAAGATGGCGTGGCGCTTTTTGATGGGCTGGAGAAGAACGTCATGCGCTGTGACGACGGCGAGATCGTGCCTTTCGATGTCATCCCGATCCGCTGCGAGGGCATCTTCCTGGAGATGATGCATGCCGCCGCCGAACGGATGCTCTGAACAGGCGCAAAAAACCGCCGGATCGGTCTGATCCGGCGGTGGTGAAGGGCGATGAGGCTTACGCGCCGAACTTGATCAGCGGGAACGGATTCGCCTGGGGTTCCATGGCGTATTCGCGGTCCTTGAATTGGCCGGCTTTCGGGAAGGGGTAATTGCCATCCTTGTCGGCGACGATGGGCGGCGGACCGTCCATGGTGAGGTTTTCCACGCCGGGGGAGAACTCGAAGGGGCTGTTGATATAGTCTTCGTAGGTGATGCGCTGCCCGGTGTGAGCGGCCCAGCGGCCCATGGCGGTGGTGACGCTCGATTTGATGCCACGCTCGACTTCGTTGTATTCCTTGTCGTCGCTGATGGCCTTCACGAGGTCTTCCCACTCGAGATCGTAGGGGTTTCCTTCTGGCTGCTTGCCGCGCCAGAGGAGGTTTTCACGCTTGGTGAAGTCCTGCCCGCTGAAGGACATCGCTTTCGAGGGGAAGTGGCCGGCGGTGGAGACGATGGCGCAGCCTTTGGTGCCATGCACCTGGGTGGCGAACTGCGTGTGGACATTCAACGCCGTGCGGCCTTCGAGGAAGAGCTTCGCGCCGTCTTTGAAGGTGTACTCGCAGGAGTAGTGGTCGAAGTTCTGGTCCACGTTGTCGCCGCGATCTGTGCGGCCGCCGCTGGCCTGCACCTCGACCGGCCAGTCGTTCTTCATCCAGCAGGCTTCGTCGATGTTGTGGATGTTGAAGTCGCTGAAACCACCGCCGGAGGCCCAAAGGAAGCTATGGAAGTTTTTGATCTGCCAGAGCAGCTCGTTCGGATGCGCTTTCGGGTCACGGCGCGGGGTGAAGACGCTGCCGATGATGCCCTGCATGCGGTAGGCACGCAGCATGAAGAGATCGCCGATCTCACCGCCCTGGATGCGCTCGAAGAGCTCGCCACGCACGCGGCAGTGGCGGCACATGAGACCGACACCGACCTTCAGGTTCTTCTTTTTGGCCTCTTCGTTCAAAGCGAGCAAACGACGGGCGGTGGGGCCGTCTGTGCAGATCGGCTTTTCCATGAAAACGTTCACGCCCTTGTCGATGGCATATTTGTAATGCACCCAGCGGAAGGCCACCGGCGTGGTGAAGATGGCCACGTCACCTTTGCGCAGGCTGTCGATGGCATGCTTGTAGGCATCAAAGCCGAAGAATTTCGCGTCTTCGGACACCGACATGCGGTCCGGGTGCTTCTTCGTGAGGTTTTCAAAGCTGCCGTCGAGGCGTTCCTTCGAGACATCCGCCATCGCCACGAGGCGCGGCATGCGCTGCTTCACCGTCATGGCATTGCTGGCTGCTCCCGTGCCGCGACCACCGCAACCGATGAGCGCCGCCTTGATCTCATCACTGCCCGCCGCATGCACATACGGGAGGGAGATGCCGGAGAGCACGGAAAGGCCAGCGGTGGCCTTGGTGGCGGTTTTCAAAAAGTCACGACGGGAGGCGTTTTCGAGGATGGATGAGTTCATGGGCTGGAATTAACGGAATGGGAGACGCGGAGTTTACGCAGGATGAAGCCGAGCGGTCAAGGATTCGTCAAAACGGTCAAGCGGTGGTCAAAAGGCCGCATGAGCGGCCCACGCACAAAAAACGCGGACCGTTTCCGGTCCGCGCCTTTCTTGACTCTTGGACGATGCTTGACCGTCTGGACGCTCTCTTACGAGTAGCTGGCCTGCTGGCCTTTGATGTCGCGCTTCTTGATCCAGGGCATCAGGCTGCGGAGGCGGGCACCGGTCTTCTCGATCGGGTGTTTCTCGCCTGCTTTGAGCAGCTTGTTGAAGTTCTTGTAGCCGGTTTCGGTCTCTTTGATCCATTCCTTGGCGAACTTGCCGGTCTGGATGTCTTTGAGAGCGGCTTTCATGCGCTTCTTGACGGACTTGTCGATGATCTTCGGACCGACTTTGACGTCGCCCCACTTGGCGGTCTCCGAGATGGAGAAACGCATGCCGGCGATGCCGGACTCGTTCATGAGATCGACGATGAGCTTCAATTCGTGCAAGCACTCGAAGTAGGCCATCTCAGGGCTGTAGCCAGCCTCGGTGAGCACTTCAAAGCCGGCCTGGACGAGGGCGCTAGCGCCGCCGCAAAGCACGGTCTGCTCGCCGAAGAGGTCGGTTTCAGTTTCTTCCTTGAAGGTGGTTTCGAGCACGCCGCCACGGGTGCCGCCGATGCCGTGCGCCCAGGCGAGAGCGATCTTCTTGGCCTGCTTGTCCGCGTTCTGATAGATAGCGATGAGGGCAGGGACGCCTTTGCCTTCGGTGTACTGACGGCGGACGATGTGGCCAGGGCCTTTCGGGGCCACCATGATCACGTTCACGTCCTTCGGCGGGACGACGGTCTTGTAGAGAATGGCGAAGCCGTGGGAGAAGAGGAGCGTTTTGCCCTTGGTGAGGTAGGGGGCGATGTCCTTCTTGTACACGCCGCCGATCTTGGTGTCCGGCACGGCGACGAAGATCACGTCGGCGGCCTTCACGGCCTCGGCGGTGTCCATGACCTTCAGGCCCTTTTCCTGGGCCACTTCGCGGCTCTTGGAGCCTGGGTAGAGGCCGATGATGACTTTGACGCCGCTCTCTTTGAGGTTCAGGGCGTGGGCGTGGCCTTGGGAGCCGAAGCCGATGACGGCGCAAGTCTTGCCTTTAAGGGGGGCGAGGCTCGCGTCTTTTTCAGTGTAGATTTTGGCGGGCATGAGTGTGGTCTGGTTTAAGGGGCGGCGATACTGGTTCATAGCCCCCGAGGGGTCAACCGGCTTTTTCCCAGCCCTCCGAGGCGCACAAAGCAGTTCTGTGCCTTTCGATAGCGGCATATTCCTCCCACCTTCATCCCGCGAGAGAGGGGGTAATACACCCTACACAGCCTGCGTTTTGAAAGCATGCGTCCGTTCCTATTGTCGAGTCTTCTAGGCCTTCCGTGGCTTTCCCTCGTGGCCTTGGATCTCCCTTCCACACCGCCCGTAGAGCCAAAGAACGCCGAGAAGACCTTCCACGTCCTCGACGGCTTTGAGATGCAGCTCATCGCCGCCGAGCCGCTCGTCACCGATCCCGTCGCCATCACCTACGATGCCGATGGCCGCGCCTACGTGTGCGAGATGAACGATTACCCCTACACCGACAAGGCCGCGCACAAGCCCAGTCAGGAAAACCCCACGGATGCCCACATCGGCAAAGTGCGCCTGCTCATCGACACCGATGGCGACGGCACCTTCGACAAGGCCACCGTCTTCGCCGAGGGCCTCTCCTGGCCCACCGGGGCCGCGTGCTGGAAAGGCGGCCTCTTTGTCACCGCCACGCCCGACGTTTGGTATCTCAAAGACACGAATGACGACGGCGTGGCCGATGTGCGGCAAAAGGTCTTCACCGGCTTCAAAAAGCTCAACGTGCAGGCCGTCATGAACAACCCCATCTGGGGCCTCGACCACCGCATCTACATCGCCGGTGGCAGCAACGGCGGCGAAATCCAGCGCGTGCCCGGCAGCGAGAGCGTCATGCCGCTATCGAAGGACTTCAAACCGCTGCCCATCAAGCGAAACGACTTCTCCTTCGACCCCAGCACCGGCGATGTGCGCCTCGAAAGCGGCGGCGCACGCTTTGGCAACACCTTCGATGATTGGGGCAACCGCTTCCTCTGCAACATCCGCAATCCCTGCCAGCACGTCGTCCTGCCGTATCGCTACCTCGCGCGGAATCCCTACCTCGTCGTCCCCAGCGCCCTGAACGACTGCGCCGAGGCCGGCGACCAGCTCCCCGTCTGGCGCACCAGCCCCGCCGAGCCCTGGCGCGAGTTCCGCGCGAAGCGTTGGGTGCAGGAAGGCAGCCACCTGCCAAAAAGCGAACTCGTCGGTGCCGGTGTCGTCACTTCATCGAGCGGCATCACCGTCTATCGCGGCGATGCGTATCCGAAAGAGTATCGCGACTTCGCCTTCGTCGCCGACGTGGCCGGGAATCTCTTCTACCGCATGAAGCTCGTCCCCGACGGTGTCACCTTCAAAGCCGTGCAGGTCGATGGAAACAAGAACTTCTGCACCAGCGACGACCTCTGGTTCCGCCCCGTGAATTTCGTCAACGCCCCCGACGGCTGCCTCCACATCTGCGACATGTATCGCGAAGTCATCGAGCACCCCTGGAGCATCCCCGACGACATCCACACCGCCGTCGATCTTCTCCGCGGCCGCGACAAAGGCCGTATCTGGCGTTTAGCGCCGAAGAGTGGTGCAGCCGTCCCGGCTGCTTCATCACAGGCCAGAGGCCTGCACCACACTCCCAAACTCAGCCTCGCGAGCACCACCGACCTCGTCGCCCTCCTCGACCACCCGAACGCTTGGCACCGCGAAACCGCCCAGCGCTTGCTGTTTGAGCAGGGCCGGCCTGCTAAAAGAGAAACGCCACAACCATTGCTCCAAGATGCTTTTCAACTCGTCGAAAAGGCCAAAAAACTGCCTGCGCCCGAAACCTTGGCGTTGATGAGCAAGGCCAGCCATGATCCGTGGTTGGGCGCAGCAGTGCTGAGCATGGACCCAGCGCATTTGCTGGAGGTTTGCCATCGCGTGATCAAATCGGACCTTGTGGAGGGTCAGCATTGGAACCCCGATTTTTTGCGTCGCCTGGCTTCCATGACCCTCGCAGCTTCAAAAACGAAAGAGGAAGCAGCCAAACGACTGTCCTTCTTGCTGGCACCGGAAGTGATCAGTATCCCGCTCCTCTCATCCGACGACAAAGGATTGTATGTACAAGAGCACAAGCTGCCGCTTTGGTTTCGGTATGGAGATCACCTCATTATGGGCATGCAGGATGGATTGAGGCCCATGGGGCTTCATTTCGGCGAGACGACTCACCGGGTGGAATTTGAATACATGGCTCAACAACGCCTGAGATTGTTTCGCACTGGCGCGGTCCATAAAGACCGGCTCGAAACGGAACTGCAACTCCTCGCCGCCTTGGTGCCAGCCGATCGAATGATGGAAGCCCTCCAACCAATGTTGTCTCCCTGGCGAGAGCTTTTGGAGCAAGAGACAGCTTTAAAGGTGCTCGCATCCTTGATCAGCGAAAAAGTGGGAGAGTGGATCGTCGAGGCATTGCCAGGTCTGACTCCCGTGGTTCGTGAACAAGCGGTCACCGCCCTCCTCTCGCGCACGGACCGCATCGCGAAGCTGCTGGATGCCATCGAGGCGAAGAAGATCACGCCCGCGCAGCTCAGCGTCGCCGCGAAGGCGACGCTGGGGCGGCAGAAGACCCCTGCGCTGGCGGAACGCATCGCGAAGCTCATCGGCGATGGGTCGTCGGCGAACCGGAAGGAGGTCATCGAGAGGTATCTCACGGCGATGCTGGGAAGTGATGCAGGCACTCCTGCCCGCAATGAGAGCGTGGTTGCGGGCAAGAGTGCCCGCATCACCGGAGACGCCACTCGCGGCTCCAAAATCTACGAAACGGCCTGCATGGTCTGCCACAAGTTCGCGGACAAGGGCAACGACGTCGGTCCGCACCTCGGCACGATCAAGGCGTGGACGGCCGAGCAGCTCGTCACGAACATCCTCGACCCGAATCGCGAGGTCTCGCCGAACTTCGCGCTCTACCTCGTCGAAACGAACGACGGTCGTACCCTCAGCGGCCTCATCGCCAGCGAGACGGCGGGCAATCTCACCCTCAAACGCGCCGATGGCGGCACGGACACCGTCCTGCGTAGCGAGATCAAATCCCTCACCAGCCCCGGCATCTCCCTCATGCCCGAAGGCCTCGAAGCCGCGATCACCCCGCAGCAGATGGCGGATCTCATCGCGTACTTGAAAGCGGAGTAGTGGAGTGTTGGAGCAATGGAGTGTTGATTGGCTCTGAACATCACTCCATCACTCCACGACTCCAATACCCCGCCTCACCCGCATGATCCGCCTCGTCCTCTCGCTCTGCCTTCTCACGCTTTCCTGCGCGGCGCAGGGACTGCCGCCGGTCTTTGAAAAGTGGGCGGCGGACCAGAAGACGGTGGGAAACATCCACGTTACCTTTCAGCAGGTGCGCACCACGCCGGCGCTGAAGGAGCCGATGAAATCCGAAGGCCGCTTTTGGAAGATGCAGGACGGCCGCTTCCGCTGGGAGCTGGGCAGCCCGCCGAGCACGATCATGATCTTCAACGGCGAAAAAGCCCTCCTCAAGGAAGGTAAGGACGCCGCGTGGCAGGAGCTGAACCCCGACGACCGCCGCGCCCGCTCCTGGATCAAGTTTCTCAGTGGTCGGGAGATGGCCACCGCCTCGCTCACGGCCAATTTCAGCGTCAAAGTCACTCAGCAGGAGGCCAAGTTTGCCACGATCACACTCGTTCCAAAGCCGCTGCTGGTGAAAAAGCATCTGCGGCAGATCGACATGCAGATCGAGCCCGGCGGCAAACGCATGTACCTCCTCCGCATCATCCAAGGAGATGGCTCCACCCTTTCGATGACCTTTGGCGAGCCCAAGCCAGCGAAGGCCTCCCTTGAGCTGTTTTTGGCGAAGTAAGCCCCCGCTCCGCCGCTAGACAATCCACGGCGCTAGCGTTAATCCTCGCCCGCACTTCAACCATCCATGAAACCGCTCCATACCTTCGCCGCCCTCCTCGCCCTCACTTTCACCGCCGCCGCTGGCGAGGTGGAAATCTTCAACGGCAAAGACCTCACCGGCTGGGAAGGCAACAAAGACCTCTGGAGCGTGAAGGACGGCACCATCACCGGCATCACCCCGCCTGACCCCGCCGATCCGACAAAGGGCATCATCAAGCACAACACCTTCCTCGTCTGGAAAGGCGGCAAAGTGGCCGATTTCGAACTCTCCTTCCAATACCGCATTGAGAAGGGAAACTCCGGCGTGCAGTATCGCAGCAAGGAACTCGACCCCGGAGCCTTCGGCCCCATCATCAGCGGCTATCAGGCCGATTTCGAAGCGGGCGACAAATACAGCGGCATCCTCTATGAAGAGCGTGGTCGCGGCATCCTGGCCCTTCGCGGTGAGAAAAACACCATCAAACCCGGTGCCGATGCCAAGAAGCCCACCGTCGAGAAAAACGGCACCGTGGGTGACAACGCCGCCATCCAGGCCGCCATCAAAAAGGAAGACTGGAACGAATACCGCATCGTCGCCAAGGGCAATCATGTGCAGCACTTCATCAACGGCATGCAGACCATCGACGTAACCGATGAAGATGCCGCCAACGCCCCCA
>Ga0209299_1000597_pt1 | contig 20540 bp, 10 predicted proteins | sample S_140806_MF_Meta_FD_187326 | JGI IMG/M metagenome (GOLD analysis project Ga0209299, IMG submission 187326) | Freshwater microbial communities from Lake Simoncouche, Canada to study carbon cycling - S_140806_MF_MetaG (SPAdes) (version 2) | ecosystem: Environmental > Aquatic > Freshwater > Lake ...
AGTGCAGCAGCATGCCAGCTTTCTATTAATTTTTTCTGGAAATCGGAAAGATTTTCAGGGTCAATACCTCCACGTCCAACCGTAGGAATTTGTTCTTCAGCTAAATCAATGATCGTAAAATTCAGCTCATCATTTTGACCATTAAGGCTGGTTAAATATTTGGAAACCAATAAAGAATTACTATTTTTTCTGGAAGATCCTGATAAAATCAATATTTGCATGTGCTCATTTTGGTTTTCTTAACAGTAATGCCGTAGATTTGGTTCTTTAATTTGAAATTTACTTTTGAATAAAGTTTTTATGATGTCGCGAAGTTTTGATGAAATAAAAGAAGCCTTATTAAAGGGAGAAGTTACACTGCCAGCGTTAGTGGAAAATTATCTCGAACAAATAGAAAAGAATAAATTTTTAAATATGTATGTTGAAGTTTGGGGAGAGGAAGCTATTACCCGAGCCAAACAACTTCAGAAAAATTATGATGAGGACAAAACAAGTGTTGGTCCTCTTTTTGGCATGGTTGTCTCCATTAAAGATGTTATTTGTTACAAAGATCATACGGTTACAGGTGGGTCAAAGATTTTAAGTGGGTTTAAATCATTATTTTCTTCTACGGCTGTAAACCGGTTATTAGCAGCGGATGCTATTTTAATTGGTAGTACAAATTGTGATGAATTTGCCATGGGTTCAACCAATGAAACCTCTTATTATGGGGTTGTCAGAAATGCGGTAAATCCTGATTTAGTGCCAGGTGGATCTTCTGGTGGAGCTGCAGTTTCAGTACAAACTGATACTTGTTTAGTGGCTTTAGGGTCTGATACTGGGGGATCAGTACGGCAACCTGCTGCGTTTTGTGGTATTAATGGCTTTAAACCAACCTATGGTAGAATTTCAAGGCATGGTCTTTTAGCTTACGGTTCTTCATTTGATCAAATTGGAATATTCGCTCACAATGTCAAGGATATAGCTTCTACCTTATCGATAATTGCAGGTCCCGATGAATATGACAGTACCGCATTAACTTCTATTCCTGAGATATATGAAGATAAATTATCGGCTCCAAAAAAGGCTAAAATTGCTTACTTTAAAGCAGCACTTGAACATCCCAGTCTGGATAAAACGGTCAGGAAAAGGTGTGAAACTATGATAGAGGATTTGCTAAAAAGGGGCCATACCGTGGAAGGTGTTGACTTTGAATATTTAGATTTCATGATTCCCACCTATTATGTTTTGACCACAGCAGAAGCCTCTTCTAATCTTTCGAGATATGATGGCATCAGGTTTGGATATAGAAGTCCCAATGCTTCAACTTTGGAGGAAACTTATAAACTATCAAGAACCGAAGGATTTGGGAGGGAGGTCAAACGGCGTATACTATTGGGAACCTTTGTTTTAAGTTCAGGATATTATGATGCATTTTATGGTAAAGCGCAGCAAGCCCGGAGGTTGATTATTGAGAAAACGGCGGAGATATTTAAAAACTTTGATTTTATTTTAATGCCAACGGCTCCTGGTCCAGCCTGGCCTATTGGAGAAAGTTTGGACGATCCCATTGCCATGTATCTGGCAGATATTTTCACCGTTCATGCAAATCTGACAGGAATTCCAGCTATATCTATCCCTGTTCAGCCAACGGAAAACGGACTACCTTTAGGCATTCAGTTTTTTGCAGACAAAGAAAAAGATTCATCTTTACTTGGATTCGTAAATTCCCTGTAATTTAAGTTATATAGGTATTTATTATACGCAATCTCTCTTTATAAATGTATTTAGGTGTCATTTCCAATAAGGAGAGGTATAAATTTCTTGCATTTTCTCTTAAAGCTAATTCATTGGGAAAAAGCATCACCCATTCAAATAATCTCTCTGCTTCCTGCTCCTGTGTGCATGCCATGTTTTCCATTTGGACTAAAATTTCAGCTGCCTGGATTTTTTCTCCGTTTGCGCGGGTAAATTTTGCCTCCAGTAATCTAATATCGAACTTAAAAGCATCATTTGACAATTCATCTCCAATAGTGATTGCTTCAATTAATAATTCTTTTACTTTATTGTATTGACCATCAACCAGAAATACAATAGCTAATTCAATGAGGCTGTAGCCCAGTACCCCTTTATTATTTATTCTTCGGGTAAGCGTTATCGCTCTTTCATAAAAATGAATGGATCTCTCATATTCATTTTTAAAATAATAGATATCTCCTAAAGTATTTAGCGCTTTAGCCATTCCTTTTTGAAAACCTAACATTTCACTGATGGTTAAGGCTTTTTGCAAATAATTAATAGCCTCCATAAATTCCCCTTTAAGATTCAGTAATTGACCAATTAGGCATAATGAAATAGAGGTTCCCTGTTTATCGGCTAATTCCTTACAAATTTCTAAATCCTTTTGATAGTGTAAAACAGCCTTTTCAAAATCACCTTCTTTTTCATAAAGGAGACCAATATTTCCAAGCGCTATAGCTTGTAGATGTTTATTTCCTGTTTGAATGGCTAATTCAATGCCTTCATTAAAATTTATTTTTGCTGCCTCTATTTCATCCTTATCCAAGTGAACCAACCCTTTGTAAATATAAATGGTTGCCAATCCATGTTTATCTTTTTCATTGATAGAATAAACTAATTGATTATTTAAGGTTTCCAATGCAAGATCATTTTTGCCCATATTCATTTGGGTTAAGGCGATTTTTGCATAAACCTGGGCTGTAGGAAAATTTTTATCTGTAGAAGATTTGAGTTTTAAACTTTCATTAAAGTGATAATTTGCCTCATCATATTTTCCCATTCTAAAAAATATATTGCCTAAATAGGCCAAAGTTGGAGGTATTAGGGTAGGAAGATTATTTTTTTCTGCATAAGAGAGCGCTTTTTTCTGTGAAGTCATTGCAGCGGAATAATCTCCTTTAAAAAGTTGGGTTCTTCCCAGATTATTAAATAAAATGGGAATTAATTCCCCTGTATAATCATCATGAAGGGCAAGGTATGCTTGTTGGTAAATTTTCTCAGCCCTTTCATAATACCCAGTAATTTCTAAAATAGAACCTTGTAAAATAAGCGCTTTAAATTTATAGTGGTTTTCTGAATTTAAAAGAGGGTTTTTCAATAATTTTTCTAAAAAGCCAAGGGCCAGTTCATTTAAATAATTACTTTTTGCCTGAACGGCTGCATGGTATAAATATTCAGTAGATTTTAAAACATGATTAGCTAATTCATAATGATAGGCTAATTCCTGTAATCTTACTTCAATGTTATCTTTAAAATTTATCTCAATAGCTTCGGCAACAAGCAGATGTATTTGTTGTAATGTAGCAGGTAATTGTACATTATAAGCTGCTTCCCTGAGCAGGGCGTGTTGAAACAAGAATCTTCGTTTGCTTAGCGTCCGCCATATATTTTCTCTAATTCCTGCTTTTATTAAAATTTCAATAAAACTTATCTGTGTGGGTAAAATACCTGCATCGGCATGGAGTTTTTCCCAGACAATTTCTAAGATAGAGAGGTCAAATTCTCTACCAATGACGGCAGCAACTTTACATAATTCACGTAGTTCCGGATTTAGGCTATCAATACGGGTGGTCAGAAGATTACCAAGTTTTTCAGGAGTTACAATTTCTCCCGTGTTCAAAGTCCATTTTCCTTCATAAGTCGTGAGCCATTCTTTTTCTTTTAAAAATTCTACCATTTGTTCCAGATAGAATGGATTTCTGTTGGTAGTCACTTCAATGTAATCCAATAATGCTTCATTAGCTTCGCCCCCCAGGATGATATTTGTGAATTGGGCACATGTTTTTCTGCTTAAATTTTCAAGATGTATAAAAGTACTGGTAAAAGAAGTTGGCTGGAAGGGCAAAAAAGCTTTTATTTCTTTTGTTGCTTCAGTCCGCGTTGTAACCAATATCATTAAAGGATATTCATTTAAATAGCGGCATAGAGATACTAATAATTCATTGGAAGAAGGGTCCAGCCAGTGGGAATCTTCAACTTGCAACACCAATGGTTGCAATAATGATTCTGCCAGTATTATAGAAATAATGCCATCTTTTGCCATTTGATAACGGCTTTGTGGGGCTATTTCTTCCCAATCGGAAGGTGGATTATTTAGACCTAATAAGAAGCGAAAGGCAATATCAGATAGGTTTAATTTTTCTACTAGTTCATTCAATGCAGCAGGTGAACCGTTTATATTGGAAATAGCCTTTAGTTTATTTATCAACGATTTTAACTGTCTTTGATATTGGTAATGTCTATTAGAAAGGCCTCTGATGTTTTGGCTAAAATAGTGCCTTAAAAGATGAATAAAGGGGTTAAATGGTTTTTTTATGACAGCATCGCAAGGACAAAAAAAACAGTTTGCCAATCCATTTATAATGATTTCTTCTCTTAAATTTGCTGCCAACCTACTTTTTCCTACGCCTGGATCACCTGAAATAATAACAATTTGCCCTTTTTTAGAGGATATTAGTTTTTCAAATTGAATTTTCAAAGTATTCATTTCACTATCTCTTCCAATGAGAGGATATAGAAATTTTTGAAATCCTTCTGGCTTTTGTCCCTTTAATAGAAAGGTTTCAACAGGTTCATTAATACCTTTATAACTTATTTCTCCAGCAATTTCAAACAGGAAAAAGTCTGATTGTGCAATTTGTCTGTCCGTTCTTATTTCTCCCCATTGTCCCTGATTTAACATTCTTGCCGCAAGATTGACGAAATTACCCACCACACTATATTGTTGCATTGCTTTTCCCCCGATAAAACCAGTATACCCAGTTCCGTTGGTCACTGCTGCTTTCATTCGGATGCCAAAAGGAGCATACGTTTCTCTTAAATCTCTAAAGAGATTATAAATGCAGGTGAGTGCCCGCTCCAATTGATTTTCAGAAGCCAGAGGGACACCAAAAAAGGTAATCATCCATGGAATTTCTTCGCTGAAATCAAATTCTTTGCAATAACCGCCATATTCATTGACATGTTTGACTATTTTGTAAAGAAAATCAGAGAAAACTTGTTTGTCTTCAGAAACGGTAAAGCCTATAAAAATGGCAATGCAAGATCTAAACTCAGCTGAAGGAATATTTCGTGCGAAAACGGGAGAAAGAAATGGCGTATTGTCTGGTCGATGAAGTTGATTTGCGCGCAGAGGCTTTATTATCTCTGCTTTTAGTTTAATTTTTTTTAGTTCAGCTGATTGCCAGGTATAAAAATTTTCTTCGATTGGTTCTGCATGCAGCGCAATAGTTTCAAAATAATCTCTTATTCTTGATGTAAAAACGATTCCTTCCTCTTGAAATCTTGCTTTTTGTTGGCAAATAGCACTATTTCTGATAACCTCTCCGCTAAAAAAATAGGAGTAAGGATCTTTTCCAACGATACCCCAGGAGACTGCGCCAACGTCCAGGCCAATTTTTACACTTACCGATAAGGTTTTGTCTTTTGCTTTTTTTGTCCGGAAATAGGCATGAACTTTTTTAACAGCCGTTGAAAAAACATAAATATCAATGCTGGCGGTTGGAAAGATACCATAGAATGCATCACCTGCAAAATGGGGTATAAAGCCTCCATGGTTATATACGATATTCACAAGGGGTGAAAAAACGGCATTTAATAAATCTGAAACCTCTTCGGCTCCAGCCCCTGCATCTTGAAGTAAGGAGGCTGTTAGGGGAGTAAATCCAGTAAGATCTATGTACATTATCCAGGCATCCAGATCTCCTTGGAAATTTTCATTTTTAAATTCGTTCAGTATGAATTCCGGTACAATAATGCTCACAATAATATTATTGGTACAAAAGTAATGATTTTATTCACTTCTATCCTTTTCAGCATCCTTTCTCCCTTTAATTTAATCATTGGTCGATTTAGTGCATCTTTTTCCATTTTTTTTTTGGTCTTTTGTGGCAATATTGAAAAAACGCTAAAAACACTTTATGTTTCGAATTCATATCATTGTCCTTTTATTTTCCTCCAGCTTGCTTTTTGCTCAAAATGTAGCACCTAAACCAAAAAAAATAATGGAAGCTAAACGGGTTGAAGGGAAAATAGTAATTGATGGTAACCTGGATGAAAACGAATGGCAATCAGCTGTCGCTGCCGATAGTTTTGTTACTTTTCAGCCTGTTCCTGGTTTGAAAGCGTCAGAAGATGGACAAATACGCGTTTTATATGATAATGAAGGATTTTATATAGGCGCATTTCTAGCTGACAGTGATCCTGCATCTATTCCAAAACAGTTATCCCAGCGAGATGAAATTCAAAATACAGATTGGTTTGCTGTCATTTTAGATACTTACAAGGATGGAAACAATGGTCTTGGTTTTATCGTATCAGCAAGTGGTGTTCAGCTTGATGTAAAATATTCCGTTTATGGGGAAGATAGCGGTTGGGATGCTGTTTGGGAAAGTAAAGTGACTTTCACTGACAAAGGTTGGATTGTTGAAATGAAAATTCCCTATTCGGCCATCAGATTCCCTAAACAGGAAAACCAGGAATGGCATATTAACTTCCTTAGGCTTTATCAAAGGAAGCAGGAAAAATCATCCTGGAGTATAATTAATCCGCTAATTTCTGGTTTCCTCAATCAATCTGGTATTTTAACTGGAATAAAAAATATTTCCTCGCCAATACGTTTGCAGGCTACGCCATTTTTTGCAGTTTATGGACAACAGTTTACAAATAAGGCTACTGCTCAAAAAAATGTCTATGGTTCCTCATTTAATGGGGGTATGGACATTAAATATGGTATAAATGACGCTTTTACCTTAGACATGACTTTGATTCCTGATTTTGGGGAGGCCCAATCAGATAATCAAGTGCTCAATCTGACGCCTTTTGAAGTTAGATTTGATGAAAACAGACAGTTCTTTACAGAGGGAACCGAGTTATTTAACAAAGGGAATATTTTTTATTCTCGCAGAATAGGCGGGACGCCTTTGAACTACGGAAAAGCTTATGAAGGATTATTACCAGGAGAAAAAGTATTAAATAATCCTCAAAGAGGGAAAATAGTCAATGCGACAAAAATTTCAGGTCGTACCCCATCTGGCTTGGGTTTAGGCCTTTTTAATGCCACCTCATTAAAATCTTATGCTACAATTCAGCAAGTAAACGGGGAAGAAAGAAATGTTGAGACAGATCCTCTAACTAATTACAATATTTTTGTATTGGATCAAAATTTAAAAAATAATTCATATTTAAGTTTTATCAATACCACGGTTTATCGTTTTGGAGAAGACTATGATGCAAATGTTTCAGCTATTGAATTTGATTTAAGGACAAAAGACAATGCCTATTCATTGAGTGGCAATGGCGCTCTTTCCCAAAAATATTTCCTCGATAAGGCAGATTTTGGGCATACTTATTCTTTTAAATTAGCTAAAAATGGGGGTGCATTTACTTTTGATATTGCTTACAACGAAGAAAGTAATACTTACGACCCGAAAGACCTTGGATTTTTATTTAATAATAATGAGAGAAGCCTTCAAGGGGAGTTGAACTATAAAGTATTAAAGCCCTGGAGTATATTTAACAGGTATGGTGCAGGTGCAGAATGGCGATATATGAGGTTATATAAACCTTTTGTTTTCAACGATGCAGGTGGCGATATTTATATATGGGGGCAAACCAAAAAATTTTGGCAACTAAATGCCTGGGTTTCTCTTGAACCATGGGCAACTTTTGACTATTTTGAACCCAGAACAGTGGGACGTTATTACCGATTTCCAACCAATAGAGGCTTGGGGATGTATATTACAACGGATAGTCGCAAGCAAATATTAATAGAAACAAATCTGAGATACAGATATTTTAATGAAGAAAACAGAAACACATTTAGATGGTCTATAGAACCTCGCTGGAGAGTGAGTGATCAATTTAATTTTTCTTTTTCCACTGCTATAAATTACTTTTCAAATGATGTGGGTTTTGTAAATAAAGTTTGGAATAATGCCAATAATCAAGATATAATTTTTGGAATTAGAGATATCTCTACCGTTGAAAATGTTTTATTCGCGGCATATAATTTTACCTCAACGATGTCTTTAACTTTCAGAATGAGGCATTATTGGTCCAAAGTTTTTTATGATAAATATGCGGCGCTTAATTTAAATGGAACTTTATCTCCAACTGATTATAAGGGTAATCACAATACAAATTTTAATGCCTTTAATATTGATATGATTTACAGATGGCGGTTTGCCCCAGGCAGTGATCTATATGTTGTCTGGAAAAATAGCATCTTAGAAAATCAGAGAAGAGCTGACGTTGATTACTTCTCAAATCTGGATGGATTATTTAATAATCCCCAACGCAATATTCTTTCCTTAAAAATGATTTATTTCTTAGATTATAATAGTACTTTCAGGAATAAATCATAGCTATCATGGAAAAGTTTACCATTGATGAAGATATAAGAAAGGCAGAGACTTTGCCTGCCTCATTTTATAAAGAAAAAGAATGGTTTGAAATTACCATTCCTAAAATTTGGGAAAAAAGCTGGATTTTTATTGGCGATAATACCAGTCAGACAATAGCGGGTACCTTGACACCTTTGGTTTTATTGCCTGAGGTTTTAGATGAGCCCATTGTCCTGTCGACAGCTTTAGATGGAAAGGTGCATTGCTTGTCCAATGTTTGCACACATAGGGGTAAAGTAATTGTAACAGAAACATGTTCTGACCAGCGCCTCCTTCGTTGTGGTTATCATGGGCGATGTTTCAGGTTAGATGGCACCTTTAAGAGTATGCCCGAATTTGAACAAACAGAAAATTTTCCAACAAAAAAAGATCATTTAAAACAACTACCATTAGCCACTTTTTTCCCGTTGTATTTTACTTCAATAAATCCACTTGCCCCTTTTGCCACTTTTATTCAACCTATGTTGGAAAGAGTGTCGTTCTTACCCTTAAATACCTTAACTTTTGATCCTGACACTTCACGAGATTTTGAAGTCAAGGCACATTGGGCATTATATGTTGATAATTATCTGGAAGGTTTTCATATTCCTTTTGTACATCCTGATTTAAATCAGGCAATTGAATTTGATAAATATGAATATCATCTATTTGAATGGGGAAATTTACAAATAGGCATCGCAGCAGATGATGAGCCACATTTTAATTGTCCAATGGGTCATGTGGACGAGGGCAAAAAAATATATGCCTTTTATTTTTGGATTTTCCCTAATTTAATGTTTAATTTTTACCCTTGGGGATTATCCTTAAATGTGGTTGAACCTAAAGGGCATCAAATAACAATAGTTAAATTCCGCTCTTATTATTTTGAGGGTACATCTTTTGACAGAGAAAAAAATCAATTGGATACCACAGAATTTGAGGACGAGGAAGTAGTGGAATCTGTTCAACAAGGTGTTCAGGGAAGATGCTATGAAAGGGGTAGATATTCAGTAAGTATGGAGGCAAATGTTCATCATTTTCATAGATTAATGGCTAACCTATTGAATACAACAAAAGCATAGAAATTTAAGCTATTTGATTATAAGTTTAATAATTCTTCTGTTAAATAAAGCACATTTTAATTAACTTGCACTTTTATTTTTAGCTATAGAAAAAATATAGGACTCAGATGCAAAGAATGCTATTCTTCCCTTTTATTTTACTTTGTTTATCGGTTAGTTTACTTCAAGCTCAAACCTCTTTAGGTGGAAAAGTATCCGATGAGGAGTCTAAAGAGTCGATCTCTTTCGGAACGATTGCCATATTCAAAAATGGGGTTTTAGTTAGGGGCACAGAGACAGATGTTGAGGGAAATTATAATTTTCCAGATATGGATCCCGGGCTTTATGATGTGGAAGCTAGCTATGTTGGATATCAGTCAAGACGGGTTACAGGCGTAAAAGTATTGGCTGGTAAAGCAACGAAATTAGACATACAACTTGGTTCTGACGGAGGGGTAGTGCTGCAGGAAATAACCATTGTGGAATATAAAGTACCACTTATTGAACAAGATAATACCACATCAGGGTCAGTCATTACGAGTGATCAAATACGTTCATTACCTACCAGAAATATTAACGCACTAGCTGCTACTACCTCAGGATTAGCTACTGCTGATGAGGGGAAGGCCATAACTATTAGGGGCTCCCGTTCCGATGCAACCAACTATTATGTTGATGGTATCAGGATTCAGGGCAATCTCATTCCTGAATCAGAAATTGATCAGTTGCAGGTTATTACAGGCGGTATAGAAGCTCAATATGGGGATGTAACAGGGGGTATTATTTCAATAACAACAAAAGGTCCGTCGAATAAATTTACTGGTGGAGTAGAAGTTGAATCTTCAAAATATCTTGATCCTTACAGCAACAGTTTAATAGGAGTAAATCTCAGTGGACCCATCGTAAAAAATAAAAAAGGTCAATCGATTTTGGGTTATCGTTTTTCAGGTAGATACACGCATCAATATGAAGATAATCCTCCGGCAACTTCTATTTTTAGAGTAAAGGAAGATAAATTGGCTGAATTAGAGGCTAATCCGGTTACTGCACTAGGTTCAAGTTTCATCATCAGTGCTGATAATTTATTGGCTGACGATGTAGATATTTTGAAAGCAAGGAATAATGAAACAAACGAAAGACTTGATTTAACGGGTAAAATTGATGCCAGATTAGGGGAGTCAATTGATATGACTCTTACAGGGGCGCTTACTGACTCTAAAAACCAGTTTACGCCTGGAGGATGGGGCGTTTTAAATAGTAAAAACAATCCATTTAGTATAGGAAAATCTTATAGGGCAAATTTTAGAATAAGACAAAGATTTGGTTCTAATGGTGGCGCAGATGGTCAAAAGGGTGCCATACAAAATGCTTCCTACACCTTGCAAGGTGGCTACGAAAAAACAACAGGAGAACAAGCTGATCAAAGACATGGGTTTAATTATTTTGATTATGGTTATGTCGGAAAATTTGACCTGGAATGGGTGCCTACTTTTGCCCTTGCTTTTGATCCAGCCTCCCAAAGTGCCGTCATGCAACATACAGATTACAGACAGGTACTTCGGAAATACACAGCTGGCGACCGAAATCCTGTGCTTTCAAATTATAATAATGCATTGGATATTAAACAGGGAGAAGGTATTAATACACAAGTGGGAAAATATATCCTGTCTAACTTTTTTAACAGCCAAAGTTTACTTTCAATGGGCAATTTTATTGCCCCAAACGGTTTTATTTCGCCAGTTTATAATAATTCATGGGGATTTCATACCAATGTAGGCTGGGTGTATAATACCGCTGGAAGGTCAACGAATGATGTTTATTCCTTTAGTGCAAGAACCAATTTTGACTGGATACCTGGCAGTTCAAAAAATGGCAGGCATAATATACAAGTAGGCTTTATTTATGAGGAGCGTTTAAATAGGAGTTATTCCGTTATTCCAAGAGGACTTTGGGACATAGCAAGACAGCAGGCAAATAACCATATTCAAGGTATTGCGCCTAATGCGGATACCATCGGGTATATTGATTTACCAAATTTTCCAAAGACTCCGGTAAGAGCTCTTTCTATTGTGAATAGTGAGGATAATAAGTTTTATAAATCGATAAGAGAAGAATTAGGATTGCCACTCACTACTTTCGTAAATGTAGATGGTTTAGATCCAGACCAATTGAGGTTAGATATGTTTTCGGCGAAGGAATTAAATGATCAAGGCGCTATTAGTTATTTTGGACATGACTATTTAGGCCGTCCCTTTGACGGTACTTTTGAAGATTTTTTTAAAACAGTTGACGCCAATGGTGTTAGAACTTTTCCTGTAGCACCAAATAGGCCTATTTATTCTGCAGCTTATATCCAAGATAAATTTACTTTTCGGGATATTATTTTTCGTTTAGGTGTTCGTATGGACAGATACGATGCCAATACCAGAGTACTTAAAGACCCTTATTCCTTATATGATATCATGGAAGCGTCGGAATTCCATACTTTACCTGAAACAAAATCGGAAAAACCAGGAAGTATTGGTGACGACTACAAAGTTTACCTAAATGATAGTGGTACTGATGTTCTTGCTTACAGAGACGGTGACCAATGGTACAGATCTAATGGAAACCCAGTCAATAGTCCAATCGATATATTCTCTGGAGGACTGGTATTTCCAAAATATAAAGACCCTCGTGCGCAAAGTATCAATAATTATATAAAGGACAGAGAATTTGATCCATCCGTTTCTTTTAAAGATTATGAAGTACAAGTTAATTTTATGCCCCGTTTGGCTTTTTCATTTCCAATTTCTGATGACGCTAACTTTTTCGCACATTATGACGTGCTTATCCAGCGTCCACCCTCCAATACACTGGCAACAGCTTTAGATTATTTTTATTTTACTGATTTTCCATCGGTCATTCGGAATAACCCTGACTTAAGGCCAGAAAGAACCATAGATTACGAAGTAGGTTTCCAGCAAAAATTATCAGCAACTTCAAAGTTGAAAATAGCCGCTTATTACAAAGAGTTGAGAGATATGATTCAGCAAAGAACCTATTTCCCTGTTCCAATAGTAAACCAATATACAACTTATGGGAATTTAGATTTTGGAACAGTTAAAGGATTTTCATTTGAGTACGAACTTCGTAGAACTGGGAATTTATCTTTAGTAACAAATTATACCCTTCAATTTGCTGATGGAACTGGATCAGATGCAAATTCTCAACGAGGATTGACAAGCAGGGGTAATTTACGGACCTTATTCCCATTAAATTTTGATGAGCGCCATCGTGTAAATATGAATTTAGATTATAGGTATGGTGGGGGTAAATTTTATAATGGACCGAATTTGTTTGGTGCCGATATATTGGCAAATACAGGTTTAAGCCTCCAAGCCATTGCAGTTTCAGGCAGACCTTATACGGCAACGATCACACCTTTAGAACTGGGGGGAGCACAAACTGCAGGTTCTATAAATGGATCTAGAAAACCATGGAACTATACGCTAAATTTAAGAGTTGATAAAATAGTTCAGGTAAGTAAAGGTTTAAATTTGAATATATATTGTAGAGTTTCAAACCTATTGAATCAACAAAATATCTTAAATGTTTATTCTTCTACTGGTTCGCCAAAGGATGATGGATTTCTTGCCTCTTCTAATGGGCAGGATAAATTGACGAATATAGTAAACTCAAATCGATTGGTTGATGCATATCTTGCCTCTTATCAATGGGCTTTGTTGAATCCTGGATTATTCAGCTTGCCAAGAAGAATATTTGCAGGAGTGATTATGGATTTTTAAAGTGAAATTATGAGTAGGATGTTAAATAAAGGGATCATTAGAATTTTTTCTTTTTTCGTATTGCTGGGCTTCATGTTTTCTTCCGTTTCATTGGTTGCCAGAGACAATCCATTGCTAAAAGAAAGAAGGGGCAATTCAACAGTAAAACTTCGCTTTGCCGAAAATTGTAATAATGCGGTAGCACAAATTGATCAGGCCATTAATAATGTTAGAGCTCGATTAACGACGGGTGGTGACGTATGGTGGGACAGCAACGATGGCAGATATATTGTGCCCAAAGTTCCTGCCGGATTACCGGAAGTTTCCTCCATTTTTGCCGGAGCAGTTTGGCTTGGTGGTGTCGACCCCGCGGGAAATTTAAAAGTGGCTGCGCAAACTTATGGAAGGAGTTCGGGTGATTTTGATTTTTGGCCTGGCCCTCTGAATCCGGAAACTGGCAAGACCAACCAAACGATTTGTTCCAGGTGGGATCGCTTTTTCACCGTTAAAGGGGAAAATATCAGGGAGCATATTAGAAAATTTCAACAAGCACAGAAAAGTGGTACTTCATACGACCCCGATGATATACCCAGGGATATAAAAGGTTGGCCGGCCCGTGGGAATGAATTTTTCTTCGAAATACATAATTTTGAACTACCCAATACTTCTCAGGGCCTCGCTGCTTTTTGGGATCAGGATGGGGATGGTTTATATAATCCAGATAGAGGAGACTTTCCTGTTATTGAAATAAGAGGTTGTGTAACAAAACCTCAATTTCCTGATGAGATGATATTTTGGGTCTATAATGATGCTGGAAATATTCACTCAGAATCAAGGGGAGATCCTATTCAAATGGAAGTACAGGTTCAGGCATTTTCTTATGCTACCAATGATGAAATCAATGACATGACTTTTCAACGGTATAAACTTATTAATCGTGCCGTAGAAAGTATTGATTCTATGTTTTTTGCTATGTGGGTTGACGCTGATCTTGGTTGCTTTACCGATGATTATGTTGGTAGTGATGTTTCCAGAAGTCTTGGCTATATGTATAACGAAGACGCGTTAGATGGTCAGACAGGTTGTGCATGCCCACAAGGTGTAAATACCTATTGCGATGAAGTACCCATTTTAGGGGTAGATTATTTTAGAGGTCCATTAGATGAAAACGGGGAGGAAATAGGCATGTCTTCTTTTACCTATTATAATAATGGGGGAGTGGGAAGTCCTGCGCCTGGTACAACGGACCCAGCTACTGCTCAGGAATATTTTAATTATTTGTCGGGTTCGTGGAGAGATGGAAGTCCATTTACTTTTGGAGATGATGCTTATCAGGATGGAGCAAAAGTAAAATATGCCTTTTCGGACGCGCCTAATAATTCAAGAGGCTGGTCTATGTGTACGGCCAATATGCCTTTTGGTGACCGTCGTACGATTCAGGCGTCCGGACCTTTCCGTCTGGATCCAGGTGCAGTCAATGAACTTATCATTGGCGTAGTTTGGGTGGCAGATCAAACTTATCCCTGTCCTGATATTTCAAAATTACTGGAAGCAGATGATATTGCGCAGGCATTATTTGACAACTGCTTTGAAATAACAGATGGCCCTGATGCACCCGATGTTGATTTTATAGAATTAGATAGAGAAATTATTGCCGTTTTTACAAACGATTCGATTACTTCTAATAATGCTTTTGAAGGGTATGCTCAGCGTGGTTTACAAATTCCAACGGGTGCAAAAGATAGTTTATATAAATTTGAAGGGTATAAATTATACCAGCTTTCAAATTCTTCGGTTACGGTCGCAGACTTAGAAAACCCGGATAAATCTCGTTTAATTTACCAGGTAGATTTAAAGAATGAGGTGAATAGAATTTTTAACTGGAAAACGATTGATAATCCAACAGGAGTGGAATATTACGTGCCTGAATTAAAAGTGGAAAGTGGAAATAATGGCATTCAGCATACTTTCCGTATAAAGGAAGATCAGTTCTCTGAGGGCGATCGCAGATTAATTAATCATAAGAAATATTATTTTGTAGCGGTTGCCTACGCACATAATAATTATAGGGTATTTGACCCTAAGGCCGTATTGGGGCAGAGAAAACCTTATCTGGAGGGAAGAAAAAATATTGGGGATGGTAGAAATCCATTTTATACGGTCTTACCTCATCCAACAACGGACAAGATATTAAATGCAGGATATGGGGAAGGAACGGTAATAACACGCATATCAGGGGCGGGTACGGGTGACAATTTTCTTGATATTTCTTCGGAAACTAGGACGGCCATGCTAGGTACTTCCTTCTCAGGTCAAATCACCTATCTGCCAGGAAGGGCACCAATTCAGGTGAAAATTTTTAATCCATTGGATGTAAAGGATGGTCAATTTGAACTCAAGTTCAAGGATAAAAATGAGACAAATGGTGTTTTGGAAGCTCCTGTTACCTGGGAATTAAAAAATCTAAGGGATCCAAATAGTCCGGTCATTAAATCTGAAAGACCTATTGAAGATTTGAACGAACAAATAATCAGAGCCTTTGGTTTTTCTATAACAATAGGTCAGGTATCAGAACCAGGTAGTTTGAAGGACGCTAAAAACGGCTCAATCGGTATAGAACTCTCCTATAAAGACAAAAATGGCCCACAATGGCTTGGTGCTATAAATGATGGATTTAGCGCTGGACCGACTAATTTTGATGCCACTGTGTTCGACTATTTATCGACGGGTGATGGACAAGTAGATGCTGTTTTTGATCCTACCCAAGCATTTTCAAAAATGGGAGGTGGACAATTTACACCCTACTTTTTGGCCGATTGGAGAGTTAAAGGGGAGCGGGATCCTGCGTATATTTCTCCTGTTATTTCAGACAATAGTGCTAGTTCCATTCTAAGAACAAGGATGAAATTTGCCGATTTGAACAATGTGGATATTGTTTTTACAAAGGATAAAAATCTTTGGAGTAAATGTGTCATCATTGAATCTGCCAATAGATTTTACCGTACCCAAGGGTTTAATACGGAGGGAAATCGCAAACATTTTGACTTGAGAGCACGACCAGGGGTAACTAAAGAGGATGCTAATGGTGATGGATTGCCAGATCCTAATACAGCTGATTTAACGGAAGGTTTGGGTTGGTTTCCTGGTTATGCCATAGATGTTGAAACCGGGAGGAGATTAAATATATTCTTTGGGGAAAATTCAGTTTATAATGGTACTGTTTTGGAAAAATATAAATTAGGAGCAGATATGATGTTTAATCCTGATAATCTGGTGCGTTTGTCAGGCGTTAGTAATGGAAATCTTGGATTTTACCCGGTTGGTGGGCAACATTTTGTTTATGTAACCAAGCAAACTTATGATGAATGTAAGGCTATTAGAAATTCTTTGAGAAATGCTGCTCCAGTGGCAAAAATTCTAGCTTTGCAAGAGATTACCTGGTCTGGTCTAATTTTTAATCAGACTACAACCCCTTTTCTTTCTTATAAAGACGGATTAATCCCTAATGACTTAGTGGTTAAAATACGGGTTAACAATCCATATAGTATTGCAGGAAATGAAAATAATGGTCATCCAGTCTACAGATTTCAATTTGATAAAAAGGAAGCTGAAAAACGTGATGCCAAAAATTATAATGTAGCATTAGATGCCATAAATGTTGTTCCGAATCCCTATTATGGATTTTCAGATTATGAGGTATCTCAATTCACAACGACCATTAAATTTACCAATTTGCCTGCTAATTGTACGGTTACCATTTACTCGTTAGATGGTAAATTTATAAGGCAATACAAGCGTGATGAGGTAGGGGCTGTACCACGAGGTAATAATAGAGCCTTAACAACCAGCCAAATTACACCAGATTTAGAATGGGATTTAAAAAATAACAGGGGAATCCCTGTCGCAAGTGGTGTTTATTTAATGAACATAGATGCGGGTGAATTAGGTTCTAAAACGATTAAATGGTTTGGTATAAATAGAAAATTTGATCCTTCTGGATTATAAACAATTAATATTTAAATGAAATGAGGATTAAAGGGATTATTTTAATGAGTGGTTTGATAATACTGTTTCAATCTTTGGCCTGGGCGGGTAATCCAGACAGGCAAGGAGAAGCTGGGGCTTATGAACTATTATTAAATCCATGGGCGAGAAGTTCTGGTTTATTTCATATTAACACCGCATCGGTGAGAGGTGTGGAGGCAATGAGAATTAATATTGCTGGTTTACCAAGGATAAACGGCTTAGAAATCAATCTTTCTGGAGCCAATTACTTACAAGGGACTGGTATCCGAATGAATGCATTTGGCATTTCCCGGAAATTAAAAAATGGCGCAGCGCTAGGTCTTAGTTTAACATCGTTGAATTTTGGTGAAAATAAAGTAACAACAGAAAACCAACCGGAGGGTACAGGAGCTAATTTTTCACCTAATTTTTTCAATATTGCTTTAGGCTATGCCTTTACTTTTGAAAATAAGGTATCAGTAGGTATTTTGATGAGGGGTATTTCTGAATCGCTTTCAAATGTTAGCGCATTTGGTCTTGCCATCGATGCGGGTATTCAATATGTAACAGGTGATAAAGAAGAATTTAAATTTGGTATAAGCCTAAGTAATGTTGGTTCGAGAATGGTTTTTAATGGAGAAGGGCTTTCTTTTCAGGGAAATACACCTAATAAGGCAGGGTATCAACTCACTTTTGATCAACGGGCTGCTGGTTTTGAACTGCCTTCTATGTTGAATATTGGTTTATCCTATGACATCCTTCTTGGTCAGCCCCATCGTATCAGTTTAATTGGTAATTTTACTTCCAATTCATTTAGCAGGGACCAAATTGGCGCGGGTATTGAATATGCTCTTTGGGAATCGTTTATGTTGAGAGGAGCTTATAAGTATGATTTGGGAGCCTATTCTTTAGACGACAAACCCGTAAATACAGGGTTAAGTGCAGGTGGAAGCATTGATTTTCCTTTGGCAAAAGGCTCCAAAAATAAATTAGCCTTAGATTATGCTTATCAGGCAACACGCGTTTGGTCAGGTACTCATAATATTTCCCTACGTTTCAATTTCTAGGTCTTTTTTATATGGGTGATATTTAATTAGACATTTATTATTGAAAATGTAAGAATTTTCCTTTATATTTGTTAAAATAATGATTGAAAACGATTTGGGAATATTCTCATATCGTTTTTGTTTTTTTAAGTCTATCACCCTAATCATTCCAAAAAGCTCAAAAAATTAATGTTATGTCTGGTATCAATTACCTGACCCGAGAGGGTTTTGAACGACTAAATAGTGAATTAGAAGATATGAAATCGCGAGGTAGATCGGAAGCTGCTAAAGCTATTGCCGAAGCTCGTGAGAAAGGAGATTTATCTGAAAATGCAGAATATGACGCGGCAAAAGAGGCTCAGGGAATGCTGGAACTAAGAATTAACGACTTGGAAAAACAACTTGCTAATGCCAGAGTACTGGAAATCAGCGATGTAGATACTTCTAAAGTTACCGTTCTTTCTAAGGTAACCATTAAAAATAAGGCTAATAATGCCACAATTACGTATCAAATAGTTTCAGAATCAGAATCTGATCTTAAAGCTAAACGTATTTCGGTTAGTTCGCCTATGGGTAAAGGGCTGTTGGGGAAGGTAATTGGTGATGTAGCCCACGTGGAGACACCTAATGGGAAATTAGAATTTGTTATTGAAAATATTTCAATCTAGCATAGGAATGCCAAGTATCTTTTCCCGTATTATAAATGGAGAAATTCCCGCATGGAAAGTAGCAGAATCAGAGCAGTTTTTGGCTTTCCTCGATGTTAGACCACTCGCAAAAGGCCACACGTTAGTTATCCCCAAATTGGAAACAGATTATTTTTTTGATCTTTCGGAGGAGGAACTGACTGGCATTATATTATTTTCGAAAAAGGTGGCCATTGCCTTAAGAAATACTATTCCATGTCTCAAAGTTGGAATGAGTGTTATTGGTCTGGAAGTTCCTCACGCTCATATCCATTTAGTCCCCTTAAATAATATGGGGGATATTCACTTTGGTAAAACCCCATTATCCTTTTCATCTGAAGAAATGGAGGAAATAGCATCTAATCTTAGAAGTGCTTTTTCCAGATTGGATACTCAAATATAAAATTGATAAAGGATGAAAGCATTCATTCGAAGACTTTCATCCTGCTCTTCCTCAAAGGTATAATGGTTCCTGTTGGAGATGAAAGAATGGATAAAATCGAGGGATATTTTTGATTATAACTTATTAATTTTAAATGATTAAAGACAAATTTCTTAATCAGTCAAAAATTTAACAAAAATAAAGGGATTAAAAAGATTATTGAAGTGGATGTAAATTCATCTCCTTCTAAAATTAGATAAAAATGGTCTGATAACTTGCTCCGAAACTTTAGTTAATAATCTGCACCTTTCACCTTAATCCTAATAAATCAGTCTTTTTGGTGATTATTTGGCAACCCAGCCACCATCCACTGGAATGGCGGCTCCTGTTATAAATGAGCCTCCTTTGCTACATAACCAAATGACTGCATCTGCAATTTCTTCGGGTTCTCCCAATCTTCCAATGGGTTGTGTTTTGGCAAATTGTGCTTCTATATTTTTATCCTTTCCTGTAAATCTGTCAATCATGGGTGTCCTGATAACGCCCGGGCAAATGGCATTAACTCTAATGCCCTTTGTTGCATAATCTAGCGCTGCATTTTTAGTCAAACCAATCATTGCGTGTTTTGAAGCTACATAAGCTGGTATGCCCTCGAAACCAACCAATCCGGCGACAGATGCAATGTTGATAATAACGCCTACACCTTGTTTCAACATCATTGGAATTTCACCTTTCATACATAAAAAAGTGCCGGTCAAATTTACGTTGAGCACATGATTCCAATTTTCCAGCGTGCAAGAATCTATGGGACTGCTAACGCCTTCAATACCTGCATTGTTTACAGCAAAATCAAGCCTTACGTAATTTTTTTCAATGGTTTCCATTAAGTTATTAACCTCCTCTGCCTTAGAAATATCGCATGTTATAAAAATGCCCTTTCCGCCATTTTTCTTTATTAATTCCAGCGTTTCTGAACCATCTTCCCAATCGGCAACAATTACATTAGCACCTTGATCTGAAAATGCGAGGGCAGTTGCCCGACCTATTCCAAAACTCCCGCCAGTTACTAAGGCTACTTTATCTTTGAATATTTTTTCCATTTTTTTTAAATTTATATAGGAGTTAATCAAATTGAAAATTAGTTTTTTAATCTGTCAGGGTTTTCATTTAGGAAATTTTTCCAGGTATCTTTACTTTTCTTAGGTAGTGTTT